>ERZ827186.20-NODE-20-length-257869-cov-51.680708_pt1 | contig 257869 bp, 211 predicted proteins | sample MGYA00519918_ERZ827186 | MGnify/ENA primary metagenome ERZ827186 (study PRJEB31778, sample SAMEA3449275) | human gut metagenome | biome: human gut; feature: human-associated habitat; material: faeces | place: United Kingdom | collected 2010/2012 ...
TTTTTAATTTATCGAGAATATAATTCTCGGCTGCTATCTTACTCTCTCCGTAAGGGCCTATTGGAGTAGGTATCACATCTTCCCTCAATGCATCCCCTACTACACTATCGGCAGCAGCCTTCACTGAACTAAAGAATATGAACTTTTTAGCTGTAGATCCCAGAAAGAAATCAAATATCTTCTGTGTTAGCCCTGTATTGATATCAAAATATGCCTGTGCAACAGATTGGTTCTTTGTATCATGTGCTTTACCAGCTAGATGAATAATTGCATCAAAGTGAGGTAAACGCTGCATAGGAAAAGAAGTAGTTTCAATATCCTTCCACGAGAAAGTCTTCACAACTCCCTTCTTTTCCGGAGAAATGATATCAAGCCCATAGAGGGTATGATGTTCACATAAAGCCGCTATAAGATTAGACCCCACAAAACCGTAAATCCCTGTTATAAGTATATTCATGGAAAATTTAAAGATTTATTCCGTTATCTGCGATTTGAGATATAACTTCTTTACAAAACGCATATCATGCGCCACCATTATTCTCACCAATTCAGGAAAACTGGTCTTCGTTGGATTCCAACCAAGCAGAGTCTTTGCTTTTGTCGGATCACCCAATAATTGTTCCACTTCACAAGGACGAAAATACTTAGGATCAACCTCAACAAGAACCTTATCGTTCTTCGAATCAACACCTTTTTCATTTACACCTTCACCTTTCCAACAAAGTTCAATACCTACTTCCTTAAAGGCAAGCGTAGCAAATTCACGAACTGTATGCATTTCACCTGTAGCGATTACAAAATCCTCAGGAGTATCATGCTGAAGAATCAGCCACATACACTCCACATAATCCTTTGCATATCCCCAGTCACGACGGGCATCCAGATTACCTAAATACAGCTTATCTTGGAAGCCTTGAGCTATACGGGCAGCAGCAAGGGTAATCTTACGGGTTACAAAAGTCTCTCCACGACGTTCACTTTCATGGTTAAAAAGAATACCGTTCACTGCAAACATATCATAACTCTCACGGTAATTCTTGGTTATCCAGAAGCCATATTGTTTCGCTACACCGTATGGGCTACGAGGATAGAATGGAGTAGTTTCTTTCTGGGGAATTTCCTGAACTTTACCATAAAGTTCCGATGTAGAAGCCTGATAAATCTTAGTCTTCTTCTCCAAACCAAGAATACGAACAGCCTCCAGCATACGAAGTGTTCCAACTGCATCCGCTTCAGCCGTATATTCAGGAACATCGAAAGATACTTTCACATGGCTCTGAGCAGCAAGATTATAAATCTCATCTGGTTGCACCTGCTGAATAATGCGAATAAGAGAACTGCTATCCGTCATATCTCCATAATGAAGATTGACCAAGCGTCGTTGCTTCATGTCACGTACCCATTCGTCCAGATATAAATGTTCGATACGACCAGTATTGAATGAAGACGAACGACGGAGAATACCGTGAACTTCATACCCTTTTTCTATTAGAAACTCGGCAAGAAAGGAACCATCCTGACCAGTGATTCCAGTTAGTAATGCTACTTTTTTCATTATTCTTTCGTTAAAAACAATTCAAACACTTTTATAAAATATTTCAGAAACAGCAATGGCATGCATGTCCAAATCCCATTCTCACTACATGCACGAACGATTTCCTTATTTAGTAAAATATTACTCTTAATAGAGGCGGTACTTGCACCACCAGTTCTCATTTTCATAAAATCCAGAGAAAGATATTTTGACTTCAATTGATGTGTATACAGAAAACGAATCAGCAATTCATAATCCGCTGCTATATGATAATCAGTCTTATAATATCCGAATTCTTCGAAATATTTCCGATAAGTAAAGAAAGTGGGATGAGCAGGCATAAAACCATACCGAAAACGACTAGGAGAAAAATTCCGAGACGAATAATAACGTACAGTTTTATCCAGATTATCTGGATTCACAAAACGCACATCTCCATAAACTGTTTGAGTCTTCTCATTTCGAAAAGCCTCTACAACCCTTGAAATGATATCTCTCCGATGATAAAAATCATCTGAATTAATAATACCGACAATCTCACCGGTCGACATACGAATACCTTTATTCATGGCATCATAAAGACCATTATCTCTTTCACTTATCCATTTCAACCGCCCTTGAAACTGCGGCTCACATTTGCGGATAATATCAACCGTATTATCTTTAGACAGACCATCAATAATAATATACTCAATATCTGAATAGGTCTGATTAAGCACCGACTGAATAGTATCACGAAGAGTTTGGTCACTATTAAATGTAACAGTAACAAGAGAGACTTTCATAAATTATTATCTGATTTATTTTTTAAGCCATTGTAAAGTGGCTTTTATACCATCAATTCGAGAATAAGGAGGATTGGGAGCTATATTATATGTTTCTGATAAATCAATGATATTATCCGTTGTCATATTTTTAAGCCGAAATGAAGTCATAGGGAAAGTTATATTAAATAGCTTCAACAGATCACCGAAATAAGCAGCGGTTTTTAACATCCAAAATGGTACTCTTTTTATGTTAGAGTTCAACTCTGCCGCTATCTCATTTGCCCATGTCTCGATGTTAGTTGGAGGATTATCGCCAATATAAAATACCTTTTGGTCCTCATTCAAAGTTTCATGAAACAAAATTTGCTCTATCTGATATACAGCATTACCTACATAACCATAAGTTTTAGTACAACTTTTCCTGCCTATATGGAAATATTTGCGGGATATCACCATATCAAAAAAATTCCGATAAGGAACTCCAAACCATGGTCCCCAAATGGAAGTAGGGCGAATAATTGCCCAATCACATTGAGGCTTATTATCCCATACTATTTTCTCCGTTTCAACCTTACTCTCCCCATACAATGTATTAGGAGCATAATCAAATTGATCTTTTGGGTAATAACCTGTGTGACAAACTAACATAGATGAAGTTACTATTACTTTCTTTAGATTTGGAAGTGTTTTTACAATCTGCATCAAGTTTTCCACTCCATTAATATTAGCAGAGTAATCATCAAGTATTCTTCCCTCTAGATCTGTACGAGCCGCTAAATGGATAATATAATCAGGATTAAAATCTGATATAACTTGCTTAAATTTGGTATAATTATTAATATTCACATTATGCCAAAATTGCTTATGAAATGTATTACGAGGAGGGTTATTATCAATGTTGATAACAATATGCTGTTTAAGCAAAAGATCCTCCAACAAATTCTCCCCAATAAAACCAGAAGCACCAGTTATCAAAATCTTACTCATGATATTTACTTATAACTTTTTTATATACATCTAACATATTTAAAATAATGGTATCCCATGAGTACTTGTCTTTTGCTAATGTTTGGGCATTATACGCCATTTTTAATCTTTCCTGAAAATCCATTTTTATAAACTCATCTAATGCTTTATACAATGGTTCTACTCCTATCTCTATCCACCAACCAGCTCCATACTTTTCAATGCTATGCCATGGACTTCCCACTGTTGTTATCACAGGCATACCATGCGCTAAAGCCTCCAAAACTACAATTCCAAAATTCTCGCTAAAAGTAGGAAGTACAAACAAGCTACATTTATTCAATAAATCTTCTTTTGCTTTGCCCGTTACAGAACCTTTAAATTCGAAAAATGAATTCAACTTTAATGTTTTAATTCTATCTTCAACAACTTTCTGGTGAGAGTCATCATCTGGTCCGCAAATAATTATTTGCCATTGAGGATTACGAATCCTATTCCAAGCTTCCACAAGATTCAACAACCCTTTTTTAGGGTGAATGCGTGACATAAATAGAATTAACTTTAAGTCGTCCTTGTTTTTTAAGTCAACAGAAGGAATGTCCATACCCAATGGAATAACTTCTACAGGTTGCTTGAAGCCCAAACGAAGTAAATCTTGCTTTTCATCTTCACAAGTAACATGAAATAATGATACCTTCTTTAAATCAACATGCTGATACAATCGCCATGCAATTCTTTTCTTATTTTTTTTATTAGATAAAGCCCATGGTGTCAACATTCCATGTGGAGAGTGTACTATCGGAATGTTTTTCATTGAGGCGTATTTAATTGCAGCATGAATTAATGGATCCCATAATGCATGTACGTGGATTATATCCGGATGAAATTCATCAATCGCTTTTTTCATTTCGGCATTCAAATTTTCAACATAGCTCAATCTGAAAAAGGAATTAATCCGCTTACATATAAAAGTTGTTATTTGAGAAGGAATTACCAGATTGTCATCATGCGATGAACTTGTAGAGAAAATAGCAACATCATTACCGAAAAGCATTTCTCTAGTAGCAATGTCAACACATGCAACATTCGCCCCACCATATTTAAATAATCTTTCTATAACATGAAATATTTTCATAAATTACCAGTATAAGTTACCAGATTCAATACTGTATTTTTTCAAAAACACTATTCCTATTCTAAAAACATTTATCAGATCACCATGACTTAAGCTCGCCATCAATCAAATAACTTTTCAATTCTCCCCCTATTTTTTCCAAAAAAAATCGAACTAGCTTTACAACATATTCAATCCTAATGAAAAGTGTATGCATTATACATTTCTCTATATAATTATCCATCATATATATAAACATCTTTTACGCTATCGTACTACACTTTCAAACACCTCTTCCCACTTTGTCATTATAGTTTCTTGTGAATATAATTTAGATTTTTGATAAGCTTTCGTACCCATTTGCTTACGTAAATCTTCACTTTCTATCAACAACATTATTTTCCTAGCCAAATCATCAATATCGCCTTCACGAACTAAAAAGCCATCTATTCCATCCTTTATAATATCCTTAGGACCACATTTACAATCGTAAGAAACCACTGGAAGTCCACATGACATAGCTTCTAAAAGAACCATGGGAAGTCCTTCATAACGAGATGAAAGAACAAATATTGAACTATTTAAATACTCCTGCTGTATGTCCGATGTAGGCTCATGTATCTCTATTACTTTCTCTAAATTACTTTCTATAATACAATTATTCACATAATCATATTTTTCCCCCGAACCAAAGATTTTTAAAACCCAAAAAGGATGATACTGAGTCACTATTTTCCAAGCATCAACAAGCCGTTCATAACCTTTTTGATAAGATAATCTTCCTACAGCAATAACAGTATGAGATTTTAAACTTGCACATTTTAAAGGATAATAACTTATGAAGTTAGGGATAACAACTAAATTATAGTTAGAAGACCAATATTCCTTATCTTCATAAGTAAGACAAACAAATTTATCGTATTTTTTTACGAGTTTCAAATCATTTCTTGACCTATACTTATCAGCTAAACTCCAAAATCCCTTTCGACCAAATTGTATTCGAAAGAATCTTGAAAAATGAATTTCTGCAATTTTTTTACTGCCATCTTTTATATTAGGTAAAAAACTCGCTTCATTACCAAATGTTGAAATAACAATATCAGCTTTACTAGTCTTTAAATAAGTAGTCAATCTCTTTCGATGAATAGCCCTTTTTATCAGAAACGAAAACATTTTCCACAAAAAAGTTCTATCATTGTCATTTGCATAATTAATATGCAAGTCAAAAAGAGTAATATTAGGATGAATATCAAAAAAAGGGTTATGCCCTTTCTGTTCAGTTGTCACTATAGAAACATCATGACCAATTTTAGCCAAATAATTTGCCTTATTTATAACGATTCGTTCCATTCCACCCGAATTGTATGTTCCATGGAGACAATAAATGATTTTCATTATATTCCCGTTTTAAATTGAGTTATGAAAAGTTTGATTTTGCACATGTTTATAATTGCATACATTCCAAAAAAGCAATACCCAAATCAGATTTTTAAGACTATAAAAAAAAGAACCACGACACATAAAAATAGCTCCAGATAACAAAATATAATAAATAACGAAAGCGCTTTGACTACCCATCCTACTTTTCATTCTTGAAGAAGTTACAATTTTCCCCAAAAAATAGAATAAAAAAAGTACCCCAATAAAACCAAATGAAAGATATATATCTCCTACTATATGTGTACCTAATCCCAAAGGATTGCCTTCACCTAACACCCAATAACTAGTAAGAGACTCTGATCTCATATTGTATGCTGGAATATCAAATAAAAAGGATACAAATGATTGCAAAAAAGGTATAGGAGCTAATATATAAGACAAGGAAGAAATGCCATAGGTAATAGACTCATTATTTACATGATCATAAATGGCATACAAATTCCTATTACAAATAATAAAGTCTCTAGCATAATCGAATAATGCCAATTCATTATCAGATATACTAGACAATTCTCCACCACCTCGCCAATGTCCTATCAATGATAAAAATACAAAGACAACAAAAAGAGTTACAAAAACTTTTTGAATTGACAGATGATATCGTAAACTATAATAACATAAATAAACAGACATTACACACAATGGTAATGTACGTGTGCCTGTACTAAGAAGTACCAATATAATGAAGAAAATAACTACGCTATTTTTAAATCCTTTCATAGTACAATCTACCAAACAACCAAAAAGAATAAGTGGTTGAAAAAATGTATAGGTGAAACGAAACAAAGCATTCGTATTCGCTTCCCCCTCACCAGAATATGTATCAGAAAAAAACTCAAGTCCTCCAGCAATCACAATTAGTACAAATAATATAATCTCCAAAGCAATTATTCTATCGTTCTGCTTTGTAGAAATCAAACATATAGGAATAGCTTTCTCTCCTATATTCATAACTAAAAAATTCCTCGTATAACCTACGCTATAAACAGCATAAGCAACATTTGCTAATGCCGTAGCTCGCGTTATCACCTCACTACTAAATCCGCTATAGGCAAACATTGAATAATCAGGCATTATTGGATAAATGAAAACTGGATAAATGTAACTTACAAGAAAAAAGCTAATAGTAAACAAAACATTGAATCCAAGCGGCTCATTTTTTCGATCTTGAACATACAGCAAGAATGAATTAGCAACAAACAGTAAAAATAGAATAATACAATAGACTTGCGAATATTTCATAGGAGAGCCAAAGTACATCCCCAGAGAAATCAATAAAAAGAACAAGTGTAATCCACATTTCTTATTAATCAGATAAGATCCCTTATTCATAACCCGCAACTAATTCTTGCTAAATTTATGTTTTAAATCCGAAAACAACACATACAAGGAAAGTGCATGCAATTTAACAGCCCAATAATAAAGTTTCAAATGTAGAGGAACTTTATTGTTAAATAGAAAATTCTTTGAATCCAGCTCTGGGTAGATAGAATACCATATCATACGGGTATTTTTATCGCGTACTTGAGTTGAAAAATTTGCTCTACAATACAATTTCAAGATTAATAGAACATCTAAATTCTTTTCAAGTACATTTTCACGTTCAAAGAACTTCTCGACGATATTTATATTAGCACAGTGCTGTTCTTTTCTTAATAAATACTTATCAAGCCCAATCTCTTTTGTAATAGAGTTTAAGTTTACATAATAATAATACAATGGTTCACCAATATAAGCAAATCGCTGGGCATAATAGATTTGCTGAATCATTATCGCAAAATCCTCTCCATTATTAGCTGTCGGATAAATTATCTGATTGTTAGAAATAATACTCCTCCTCACTAATCCACCACATAAACTCCATAACATTCTACCGACAATTATCAACAGAACATTTTCCTTATTTAAAGTATCTAAATTGTTATGAATGTGCGAATAATTAACCCCATCAGTAGTGTAAAATTCACAAAACACAATATCACTATTGGTTTCAATCGCCCTTCTCCACATTTTATCATACATTTCCACATCTACCCAATCATCACCATCACAATGAATTATATAGTCACCAGTAGCCAGTTGCATTCCATACTTTCGAGCGGCAGCCTGTCCACTATTTACCAATAGTTTTACAATTCGTGTCTGTTCTCTTCTTTGAGGATATTGTTCTAAAACTTCTTGTAAAACTCCTATTGAATTATCTTTTGTACAATCATCTACAAATATATACTCTATATCATCCAAGGTCTGTTCAAATAGACTTCGAGCACAACGAGAAATATACTTTTCCACACCATATACAGGTATTATCACAGTAACTTTTGGCATATATAGTTTTTTTTCTAATTTCAAATAATTTTCAGGTAAATTAGAAAGGATGTATTTTAATTCCCAATGTAAAGTACCTCACAGGATATGCTTATCACCGTTAGCGAGCCTCTTTCAAATGCCTCTCCATAAAACTAATAGACAGATATCTCCAATCATTCAAAATTTTATTTACCTCAGTATAATCTATAGGCTTTAAGTGCTCTTCTAACAAGTCATTAGTAGTAGAAATCAAGCGGTTTTCCAACCCCAAAACACTTAATAATGAAATAAATCTTGAAGATCCTCTCTTAGAATTCAAAATAGCTACAAACGGTTTATTAAAAATAATGGAGAACACGGTTCCATGAAAGGAATCAGTCACTACAAACTGAGCATCACGAAAACCTGCCACCCACCGGGATACAGACGGATAGATACATTCCGATACATTACTTTCTACAACATTGGAAAAGTACTTTACAGCCCCATTCTCACAAGAAGTCAGATGTAAAGCCTCCCCTACCCTTTGAATGATATCATTTTTCTCCTGTGTTCTGTCCAACACATAAGTAAGAAGTATATTTTCCGAACAGGGCTTATCCTCTTCTTCTATCAATTTCAAATAATCATCCTTACTTAAAAGCATTGTCGGATCTAAAACATGAACCGCATCCATCTTAAAATAATCTCGGCAAAGATGTACACCAGACTTTTCCCTAACAGAAACCGCATCAAATAATTTAATAGACTCAGACGCTATTTTCATATCCATTTTTGAATACTCATTCAAATCATCTGTACCAAATGACGCAGCATAAGCTATACGCTTCACATTTATAGCCTTTGTAAAAGATAAGAAATAGGTAGGTATATCACTCATTGTAGCCCTCCAAACCTGATCACTACCTACTACTATCGCATCAAACTGTCTCACTGCATCGATTACACTTTCATTACTTCTTGTTAATAAATCAATTGTATCAATATGAGTATTAACAAAACGCTCCGTATTAATAGAAATGCTCCTTTTAGCCTTACTTTCCTTATCAAATGAAACGAATAAATAACGATATGGATAATAACGATAATTCTTTAGAATACAGAATTGAACAGCATGATATAAAAAGCGTAAAGCCCTGTTCCACAAAGGCAGTTTTCGTACAACTCCAAGTCGATCTGTAACAACATCATGTCCCATTCCCTTCAATATTTGCTGTAAAGCGTAAGCTTGAAGCAATCCACCATAATTAGTATGCAAAGGTTGTGTAAGAATTAGTATCTCCATAAATATAAAAATAAAATATTCTACCTATATGTTTCTCTTCTACAGCTCAAAACAGCAACGCAGCAACTTCTTTCCACATCTCCCCGAACTCCTCTTCCGTAGCATACTCATGAAAAGCATTGAAGATGCGAACATAAAAACTCAGCTTAATATCTTTACCATCCCGAACTCTCGTAATAGGTGCGACGACTGATATGACAGTCCTCACAAAGCTGTTTGATACTTACTCCCAAATTAAGACGGAATTGGTTGATATACTCACCTAAATTCTCATGACCACATGATTCTTCTGTTTCTTCAAGCATGGCTCTCTATAAAATTTAATGTTAAAATTCGACAATTATATTATCAATCGTACCAACATGTTGGTACGATGCTTTTCCCCTTTCTACGTAACTTCACCGCAGATTTAAAAATAACAAGCAATGAAATCACTTAAAACAACCATTTCCATTACGGAACTGCAAAAAACAATCAAGATATGGAGAAGTCGTAAAATAACAGACTCCACTATACCCAAATTGCTCGATCTGTACCTCGGACTGACTGCTTACATGAATGACAAACACATCTATCCGGTAGAGAACTTCTACGATATCAAGATGTCACTGAGATTTTCCACCACTCAATCGCTCATCGAAGCTGTAAAGGCAAGTCAGTCTTTCAAGTTCATTGTGAACGAAGGGCAGAAGCAAATAAAAGCCTTTTATTCTCCACTCTGTCATGAGGAGAATTCTAAATTAGAGACAAAAGAGGATAGCAAAACATCCCAATCATCACTAAATTTACCACAAGCTTTTGCGCAAACTCTTGCGGTGGATAATATATATAATATATATACTAAAGGGAACTCTTCTGACGAAGAGCTTTCGCCTAAAAGCGAAGCAACTTTAGAAGATAAATCTTCGAAGAAAGATATTATTACAGAAGAATCTTTGGCTGCTGCCAAAGAGTTTTTCCATCTCATCAACGGAAACTCGACTCAGAAAGCGCAGGTTTTGACACCACTCATCAACTGGTTCCAAATGCATGAAGGACTTACCCGAAAGCACGCGTGCGAGAATCTGGTCTATCTGGTCAACGAATTGCTGATTCCCTATTTCGCAGGACAGGCACGGTTTATGAAATCAAACCATATCGGACGACTTTGCTGGTTGAGTAATCTGCTGAAGTCAGCGCACGGTCAACATTTACTGAATGATGCAGCACGAGGCAGCAGACAAAAGCGGGAACAGGTGGCCCTGGAAACGAAGAAGAATCAACGCGACAATCATCCGGTCAATGAATTTGAATGGACAGACCCGGAGACGGGAATGAGATTCTATGACGACAAGGATGAAGGGGCAGTGAATATTCCTGCTGATGCAGAAGCAAGACCTTCCGGAAATGCGGTTTGGAACGTGCTAAGCAAAGAATGGATTCTCCCCATTGCATAAATTATAAATTATAAATCTTAAACTCCCAATGAAACCATTTTATTATCTTTCTGACTTCCCCGAACGTAAGAACGCGGGACAGAATTTCGTTGCCGAATGTCCCAAATGCGGGAAAAAACATCTTTCAATTTCCAAAAAAACCGGAGCCTTCCACTGCTTCTACGCCGGATGTGACTTCAACGGAAAGCTGAAGGACTTCTGGGAAGAACGGCCGTACAGCGATTCATCATTTACCGGCAACACCGGCGGAAACTATACAGGGACAAGCAAAACTACTCACTACACCGGTAAAGGGAATGATGCAACATGTAGTAACAGCTCAACAATCAGCGGAAAAAGTACATCGGAAGTACCCATGATTCCCGAAGATTATAAAAAGCTCTCTCCCGAAGTATTTTCCAAAATTAAATCCTTGACCAATAATCCGGAAACGAATGATCAAGATCAGTTGGCAGCAAGACGGTACCTCGCAGACCAAGGCATTTCGTTGGAAAAAGCAATCGAAGCTCATATCGGATGTCTCACACACCGCTGCTATGGCAAGGACGATGAGAAAAAAGCCACCGGAACCCAGTATCACTGCATCGCATACGTAAACTATGTGAACGGACAACCTGTAAATGCCAAATACCGTTCGTGTGATCCGTCGACTATTAAAACAACAAGCGACGGAAACGCAGTCGGTACAGAAAATCCCGTCTGTTATACCAAGTTCTGGAGCCAGGACTCACCAACCACACCTTGCGCACCTTATAATATCGACTGTATCAATCCTCTACGGGTATCCGAAGAGCATATTCCACGACTGATTGTCACCGAGGGCGAAAAAGATGTACTTACTCTGCTAGAAACCGGTTACCCCTATGCCATCAGTGTCCCCAACGGGGCTGCCAGCGATTTAGCCAAAACTTTCGAAGCCTTCGAACCTTGGCTGGATCAGGTTCGTGACATCGTGATTTGTGGAGACCGGGACCTGTCCGGACGTACGCTTATCAAACACCTTACCAACTATTTCGGAGCCCGCAGCCTGCTCACCACTCTGCCAGGCGACTGCAAGGACATATCCGATGTACTTGCTACCTATGGCAGCCATGTGGTGCGCGAAATCATCGAATCGGCAGAGGCGCAACACACCTCAGACATCATCACCGTAAGCGAACGGACTAACGAAATTCTAGACGCCCTGCATGGAGAATACGACCACGGCTACGACGTGGGATACGGACCATTGACGGATCACATTTTTCATCCCACCGATCAAGGCGGACTGATAATCACCACCGGGAAGCCCAACAGCGGAAAGACCGATTTCCTGAACGACCTCACCTGCCGGTTGATGGCCAAAACCGGACGTTACGTCTGTTATCTATCTTTTGAGGTGCCTGATAAGAACAAGCATATCGCCCATCTCATCCAGTTGATGTTGGGCAAAGTAAACACAGCCAATTACACCCGCGAGCAGTTACAACCCATAGTCAGTTTCCTGAACACGCACATGGTGCACCTCGACCTGCACGAAGTCTCTCCTACCCCGACCAATATCATTGCACGGGCAGACAGGGTACGACGGACAGCTCCACTGAAATATCTGATTATCGACCCGTACCTCTTTATGGAGATGGAAACGGGACGCTACAGCACCGAAACGCAAGCCATAAAAGCCATGCTGACACAAATGCAGGCATGGGGACGCAACAACAACATTTGGGTAATCATCGTGGCACATCCGCGCAGCCTGAAAAAGCAGAACGGAAAAAACGAACTGGAAGACATAGATATGTACACCATTTCGGGAAGTGCCAACTGGGCCAATCTCGCCGATTTCATCTTTTCCATCTCCCGAATCAAAGAACAGGACCGGAGTTACACCCGACTCGATATGCTGAAAGTTCGCGACCAAGACCTGTGCCAGACGGGAAGCGTACTGTATGTTCGTCAGACTTGCGGACGCTACGATGAACGTGAGTCAGAAGAACAGATCGTGGCTGAAGCACAAGGCAAAATCATGACCAAAGACCGGAATCCTTGGCTTGGAGAAGTTGAGAGTTGAGAGTTTTATGCTTGCGGCTTCGTTACCGTTCACTTGTGCAAGTGTTGGCTGACAGAGCCGCAAGCGTCTGCCTTCGCAGCAGCAAGTACAACTACCTTCACTCTCAACTCTCCACTTCTCCAACTTCTTCAAGGTCTTCCCAAATATTCAAAAATCAGGCCGACTTGCTTAGATGTAAAAATCTGCTGAGTCGATCTATAACCGGTTGCCTTCAAAGCAGAATACAACGCTTCATTAAAACGTATCCAGCGAGACAAACGGTTGAGCGCGGAACGCTCTCCTATTTCGGGTGCATAAGCACGCGCCAATTCACTCTTGGAGTAAGGACGCACCGGCCATTCTTCAATGGCAGCATCCGATTCCTGATCACTCACATTTTTCTTCATTTTCCGATAACTTTTTAGATTCTTTATATGCTATAAAAGTACTAAAAAGTCATCAGATAACACTCATACTGAAGCAGGTTTATCACCGCTCAATGTCACTCATTTTCACACCTATCAGAGGTTGTATCTTTGACTTGTCGGAAAGAAGAAAAAGTCCTTCCCCGACAAAAGTTAAATTTTTAATTATTAATTTTTAATTCATCGCTTATGCCACTGAATTACAGTATTGCAATGCTCAAGAATCCTCAAAAGCAGGATGAAGAGCCCAAGGCTTATGCCAAGTCACAAATAACCGGAGAACTGACTCTGAAAGAGTTGGGACAGCAGGTAGCAAGCCAGACCACCGTTAGTAGAGCGGACGTAGCCGCCGTAATCATCTCCACTGTGGAGAATATGATTGGAGGCCTGAGAGCTGGCAAACAGGTGGACTTCGGAGACTTGGGAAAATTCCGGTTACAAATCAACAGTCGTGCGGCAGACACGGCCGAAAAATTCACGGCTGCCAATATCACCGGAGTAAACATCCAATTCGTTCCCGGAGAGGACCTGAAGGACATCTTTGCCGGAATGAGTTTCTCACCCGTACCTACACGTGCTGCAACGCGTGCATTGCTCAAAGCCCAGAAGGCAGGGCAGACCACCGTAGATATTTCCGGTTCTTCAAACTCAGGCGGAAAACCTGATGGCGGCGGTGGTACCGATGGCGACGGAGGTATTGAAGACGATCCGCTGGGATAGGACATAAAGGCGCAGCCTTTAGAAATTAAAAATGAAAGAATTAATAATGAAAGGCTGCGCTGCCAATCACTTATCACTAATTACTTATAACTAATAACTAAATAACAATTCGCATGGAAAAAAAATCAAAATCAACCTGGAGTGTTATCATCAAAGTTGTAATTGCCGTGGCTTCTGCTCTGGCAGGAGTACTCGGCCTTAATGCCTGCATGGCATAAAGGTATGAAAGCAGGCAGTTTCTATCAAAACTATCGGGAGGTACGCCTCCTGGTAGTTCATTGTTCAGCAACACGCTGTGACAAGAATTTCTCCGTAGAGGCTCTTCGCCGTTGTCATCTGGCAAGAGGTTTTGCAAGCATCGGTTATCATTTCTATATCACACGTGACGGTGAAGTACACATCTGCCGTCCGGTTCATCAAATCGGTGCGCACGCAACGGGATGGAATGATAAAAGTATAGGTATCTGTTACGAGGGCGGTCTGAACGAAGACGGCCAAGTGGCAGATACAAGAACCTATGCACAGAAATGTTCACTCCTTGATCTATTGAGGCAACTGAAAACAGATTATCCGAAGGCAAAGATACTGGGACATTATCAGCTCAGTAAATCTGTGCATAAGGCGTGTCCGTGCTTTGATGCAAAACAGGAATATCAGGAGCTCTTCTAATCAAGAGTTCCAATCTGTTTTATATCTTCAAGAACTTGTCGTGTAAACACTTTTCGTCCTTTAAGATTCATAAAAAGAGCGTTAAAATAATATTCGTGCTTAGTGAAACGAATATCGTACGTATAATCAAGACAAGGTATTCCCATCTGCTCGAATATACGGATAAAAGACCTAATATAAGTTTCGTATGCCTGCGGCGTAAAATAAGCGCAAAGGGCAGCAGACATAGGCAATGACACTATGAAGGGCTTGTAGCCCCGTTCTCGTAAAAATTCTATCATATTGCACATCATCAAAATAGACACATCCCTACCTTCCTGCAACTCCTTTGTTAAAGGCTCATCCAAACTTCGGATATTGAATTCCGGCTTCCAACACTTCTCTATCCACCAACGCGCATTTTCCTCCATTTCAATCGCTTGCATAGGCTGTTCTGAAATATCCAATCGACGATCAGGCTCAGTATCCTTTACCAGATAACGTAAAGCACTAAAATTGTAAAGCAACGGATATTGCATATAACTACATAAATCTTTAAACTTGGGATGATACTTAATCTGCAAACCATCAAGGATAGATGCGAACTTTGCAAGATAATGCTTACCTGACGGATATCGGTTTAAATATCCACTAACCGACGAAAAAGCCACAATAGGTAGAATGACCGTGGCACCTTGCTTCATAAAGCTATGATAGAAGCGTAACACCTCCAAGTCCATATCAAGTCCCTGTGTTCCCGATGACCAATTCTGCCCTCTGATATCCTCATAGAAGAATGCAAACCGAGCAGGATTACTTCCAACATTAACTATTTCATAATTACGTTGCAAGTTGCTACGATAGCCGTTATTACTTACAAATTGTTTGGATAAAGCCGTATTATTATTCCACCAATTCGTTTTTTTTACAAGCTTATTGAGCACAATAAAAATCATGATTGCACAAAATACAATAAAACCTATTATAGCGCAAACAAATCCCCAAAAGGAACTCAGACAACATATTACCACATAGCATATCAATGCTAACATCACCACCAACCTATAACGGTTAACTTTTACTAATAACTTCAACAAAATAGTCATATAGAATTAAAATCCTGCACAGTTAGATGATTCGGGATGATAACGGAAATTCTGATTTAAAGTTGAAATGAGATTCATATCTTCTTTTGTAATTTCAAAAGAAAAGATTTCTGATATTTCTTGAATATGATGTGTCTTGAAAGCGCGGAATATAGGTGCAATACCACATTGTATGTTCCAACGAAGCATAATCTGCGCCACAGACTTGTTGTACTTGACTCCAAGCTGCAACAGTATAGGATTCTCTTTCACCAGTGTAATCATAAGGCAAAGTGAAGAACATGCCTGCAAAGCAATATGCTTAGACTTACAATACTCCTGCAAATCCTCACAGACATTGAATGGGTGGATTTCCGTTTGTACTACATGAGGCATAATTTCTGCCACGTCCTCCATTGCCTTAAGATGACGTACGCGCGCATTGGCTATGCCAATCGCTTTTACCTTACCTTTACGGTAAATCTTCTCCAGCTTCTTCCAATTTTCAATATAATGATCAGGTACCGGCCAATGCAACAACATAAGATCGAGTTGTTCCAGACCTAAGGTTTTCAAACTTGTATCTACATAATTCTCTATATTTCCTTCATATTGCTGAGCATTGCCAATCTTGGATGTGATAAAAAAATCATCGTGCTCAATCAGGCCTTCATTAACCAACATCTTGATACTTTTACCAATAAAGCTTTCGCTCTTGCCATAGTCGTGCGAAGTGTCAAGACCCTTGATATTGGCATTATAAGAATTTTCTATAATCTGCTTAAATTGATTCAAATTTATATCTTTCAAACCCATTATTAATGGTAATCCTTGAAAAAGACGTGGCATTTCAACCCCGTTGGCCAATTTTATGTCTTCTATTACTTGCATCTCTTAGATTTAATATAATGAACGATTTTGCTTCTATCTTCTTCGCTCATTCCAATATAATACGTACAAACAGCCATAGCAACCACACTCGTGCAACATACAGTCATGAGTGAAATGAATGGGTAAGCGGACGTTATATTTGATACGCCCAACATACACACCATTGAAATGAGCACAATAACCAAAGAACGCATATATACCATCCGGGTGTAACGACAGATACTGAAAGGTACTTGTTTACGCAATACTATCAGTTCAAGATAGTTGCACAAAATATTTACAAAGAAACAAACGATATAGCAAGCATAAGGTGGGAACCCTAAAATATAAGCTGTATAGCTAAGAGGCAAATTGAGCAGAATACTGGCTCCACCTGCATAGAGATTGAGCCACTTGATATTACCCGATGCATGCACAGCTAACACAACGGGGCGTGCAAACGCTCTGACCATATTACAAAGCATCAGACAGCGAATGAATATAGCGCTATATTCCGGTACTTCTTTTAACCATAACCCTAAAACATAATCAATCTTCAAGAATAGCGGTAGCGAAATGGTACAAAACATCAAGAATGAATATTTTGAAGAACCACGCACCAAACTCATCATCTTTTCAGTTTCACCTAAACTGAAAAGTTTGGTTATCTGTGGACCTACAGCCACCATAAAATTGTTAGAAAACTGACTAACAGCCATTTCTACCTGCAAAGCAATACCTCGTGCCGCATTGACAACAACCCCGAAGAAGAAGTTAATCATCAGGTTAATACCTTGTGCGTATCCAGTAATACAAATTGACCCCATGACGTCCCATAAAGAAAAACGAAGCATAGACTTGTAGTAATGCTTTTCGTTCACTATACGCAATCTACATTCTTCAAATTTGCGTTTACAATAGAACCTGTAGAAGAATTGAAGTGATATTTGCCATCCACATATCATAGCTCCATAAAAGAGCAAACGGTCAAAACTATCAATTGCTGTAAGAAAAAGCACCATCAAAAGCTTAAACACAGCCTCCGCTATACCCACAAACGCATAGATATTCATTTCCTCATGCGCTATGATACAAGCACTATAAGGCACCTGCGTCAAAGCAAGCATACAGGTTAGAACAGAAAACTGATACAACCAGTTAGCTACCACTAATCTTCCTTCTGGTACGACAAGTACATTATTAACATACCACAAACCTATCGTTTCTGCAAGTACAAATACAATGAAAGCAATAACAGTATGAATTATAAACGATGCACTAAAAGTCTTACCCAATCGTTCTTTATCGCCACGACCTAATTCAAATGTAATGAACCGAGAAGAACCTGATGATAATGCGCCGTTAATGATAGCAAATATTGAAACTATACCGCCAACAACATTGTATAGTCCATAGTCTTCTATCCCTAAAGCATCGAGCACTAACCGTGATGTGTAAAGCGTTACAGCCATCACGAATAACATACGAATATAGAGGAATAAAGTATTCTTAGCTATTCTTCTATTAGAAGATACCTGCTCCATCTTATATCTTTGTCATCTCGCCATGACCAGAACAAAGAACTTTATTCAAAGCCATAGATTCTATTAATTTCGCACTTGATGCTGCCTCTGACTTATTAGAACCAAGAAGATTAGTAACAACTTTAATGCCAGAAATATAAGAATCTCCTGAAAACAAATAATCATTTACGATATAACTAATACAACTTTCTGAATGCCCCGGTGTAAAAAATGCCTTGGCACTTGTAAAACCAATATTCACTTCTATTCCGTCTTCAATCACAAATATCTTTTCTTTTTTATTAAAGATAAATGGTTTCTCGTGAAATAATGACAGGTTTTTTTTTGCAGAAAGTAATCCCTCCCTACCATAAATATTCGTAAAAACGCAACAATCTGGATATATTGCAAAGAGATCATTCAGCCCATATATATGATCGAAATGCGTATGTGTAAGTAGCACCCCTTTTACCTTTTTTGAAGGCAAGAAAGAAATTATATTATCTATGTCACCACAGTCCACAAGCCACACGTCAAAGGAACTGTTATCCTCCAAAATATAAGTATTGGAACTGAATATGCTATTAACAACTTTAGTAACCTTCATTCATTGAACCCGTACACCGTTTTCTACTTCAACAATATCACTAATTTTCAAATCAAAGAAAGGCACAATAGCATTTGCCCAAGTCATGCCTACACCAAAAGCGCTCATAAACAAAATCTTTTCACCGTCCATCTTACCTTTCAGTTGATCAACAATGGTAAGAGGTATAGAAACAGAGGAAGTATTACCATATTTCTCTATTGTAGAAGGAATCTTACTAAAATCGAGTTTTAGTTTCTTTGCCAAATAATTATTTATAAAATTGTTGGATTGATGAAACGTATAGTAATCTAACAAGTGAATATCAACACCGCTCCATTTAAGTAAAGCCTTCATATCACGTGGTATTTCAGTTATTACAAAGTTAAACACATCGGCCCCCTTCATATAACCTTGTTCATCGTTACGAATATTTCCATACTCATCAACAACTCTCTCTCTGAGAGTTTCAATGGAACTCGGATTACGGTAGCCCCCTCCATTTATCTTAATCAAATTACCACGAGAACCATCAGAATTCAAAGAGAACCAACTATCACCTATTTTCTCATTGCGCTCCACAATAGCAGCCACACCTCCATCACCAAAAAGGAAAGCCGTGCGTCGATCTTTTGGAGAATACACCTTTGATCGTGTTTCTCCGTCAAGAATCAGAGCCTTGCGAAGGCCAGACTGCTGCATCATTGCAAACACGGTACTCAAACCATAAATAAAAGCAGAACACCCTAAAACCATATCAAAAGCTATGGTTGTAGAAGGCAGACCTAGACGATCCTGCAAAAGCACGGAAGTGGCAGGCATACGATAATCACCCGTCTGCGAAATAAATACAAGCAGATCTATTTCGCTCTTATCTATATTATTGTCTACTATCAACTTTTCTGCGGCAGCGAAACAAAGGTCGCTTGAACAGGTTTTCGCATCAGCAAAACGACGTTCGAAGATGCCAACTTTATCAACAACCAGCTTTACCTGATTTTCAGGAAAGTATTGAGTATATTTATAGTTATCTATTACTTGCCGTGGTATCGCAGCAGCCAATGCCGTAATACCTATCCCGTTATATTTTAAAAAAGCCATAATCTTTTTACTTCAAGAAAAATACCTGCTATTTTTTATTTGTGTATCCACTGTGAGACATATACGATTCTTTACATCTTTAACCTGAACCCTTACAATACCTATACCTGTATCTTTGACCGTATCACAAAGCTTCACAATAACTTTATAAGACTCATCAAGATATATCGGACGAATAAACTTGGCAGAGCGCTGTATGTTAATAGATTCAGGATAGAGTTTCGAAAGAATACCACCTATCAAACATACAGAATACATACCGTTTATCAAGACTCTTGCATCTTCATGCTTACGGTGCAATCTATTTAAATCGCCTATAATATCACAAAATGCAACCTGCTCATCGTAATCGACAAGTAAGTCAGTTTCATAAATTTCTCCTATTCGTAACATATAGTCAACTTACACTATGCCTATGTCAGCAGGCGTGTTAACAATACCTTCGGTAAATATATTATCGGTTTCTGTAATCGGCAATATATCATTTGTATTGATCCGAGCTGAAGCTACCCCCCATGATAAACCAATGCCAAATGCCTGAATAAGGCAATTGAGTTCTACATTGGAATTATCCTTGCCATAAGTATCACACAAGGCAAGAATGAGAGAAGTCGCAGTTGTATTGCCATACTTATCTATTACCAAGGGCATTCTTTCAAGAGGAATACCTAGTTTCTTGGCTATTTTTAAACAAATAGCCTTATTGGCTTGATGAATAGGAAAACAATCATAGTCATCCACTTTTGAACCGGTTTTCTCAAAAAAAGCCTTGGTGGTCTTTGGTACAGCTGAAATTGAAAATGCAAATACATCAGCACCGTTCAGCCACGTATTATACAATGTATTCTTACTACCATTAGCTAGAGTGAATACTTCGTGTGTAGCATCCGGATTACGGAAACCTCCGGCAGGTACGATAATAGCTTTGAACCCAGAACCGTCCGAGCAAAGCATTTCCTCAATGAAATTCTCTTCTTCCGTCTTTTCTAGAAGAATTGCAGAACCGGCATCACCGAAAAGCAATGCAGTAGAGTCACCTTGATAGGTGCTTTGAGACGACATTTCACCAATAAGCAAGAGCACCTTCTTAATATCAGATGTCTGCATCATAGAACATGCAGCTTGCAAGCCATAAGGTGTAGCAGAACAAGCCAAACGAAGATCATAGGCTACGCAATCTTGAGAAAGTCCCAATCGATATTGCAGAATGCAGGCGTTTGACGGACGCCAATAGTCTGTCGAAAAACCAACAAACAGTACTGCACCAATCTCTTCACGTTTAATATTTTTATGCAGAATAAGGCGCTCAGCAGCATCATAACAAAGGTCTGATGCGGTCTGATGTTCAGCTGTAGTATGAATCTGTTCAATGCCAACCGCAGCTTTGAACTTTTCAATATATTCTTTACCCCATACATCTGTTCTATCATCTGTTTTAACTACATGTGATGGTATAGAGGTGGCTACGCCAGTAATTTTAATATTATGAAATTTGAAATATGGCATAAATACAATATTTATAGTTTACATCCGCCATCAATGAATAAAGAAAGACCTGTTATCCACGCGGCAGCATCTGAAAGCAAATAAATAGCACCGTAAGCTATCTCCTCCGGCTTACCATACCTCTTAAGAGCATACTCCGCCGCATTCTTCTGCATATCTTCTTCTGAATAAGAACCACCATAAATAAGAGGCGTTTCAACCATACCCGGACAGATAGAATTGACACGAATACGTGGAGCCAATTCTTTGGCGCACGAAATCATCATTGAGTTAAGTGCAGCTTTGGATGCCCCATATATTGAGTTTCCCGCAGGGAAACCTTTAATTCCTCCAATAGAAGCTATAATAACAACAGAACAATTCTTATTTACTTTCTTTGACTTAACAAGCTGGCGAAGCAACTCAACAGGAGAAAATAAATTTGTAGTAAACATATCATGGAACTGTTCCGGTGATGCAAATTTGAAAGGGACTGTCTTCATCCTACCTGCACACAAAACAAGCCCATCATAAGTAACACTATCCAAAACCAGTTTTTTTATGGTATTGGCATCATTAAGATCTCCCACATAAGTGTTATGGCTTTCACCAGTCAATAATGATAGAGTTTCATTGAGGCGCTCTTCATTACGACCGCAAACAGTAAGCCTTGCTCCCATTTTAGAACATTCTATTGCAGTAGCTTTACCAATACCGGAAGAAGCTCCTGTAATAAGAATATGCTTGCCTTCTAATGAAAATGGATTATACATATTATATTTCTACTATATCTGATATTACAATATTATCTGTTTCAAAAGCCACAGTACCCCAAGAAAGCCCTACGCCAAAACCACAACAAAGCAATTTTGTAGGCTGATTTTCAATCTTATTTTTAAGTTGTGTGACTATTGTTAGAGGTATACTGGCAGAAGAGGTATTACCGAATGTAGGCATACTAATAGGAACCTTTGCGTTGTCAAGCTTCAGCTTTTTCTGAATCATCGCATTCATCTTCAAGTTGGCCTGATGAAATACAAAATAGTCAAAAGTCTGATAGTCAAAGCCAAAAAAATCAGCTAATTTCTTAATTGATTTAGGAGCAATGGAAATACCAAAACTAAACACATCCATACCCTTCATACGACATTGCAAACGTGTATATTCCTTGCCATCAATAGTTTCTTTATTAAAAGATTCTACTGACAAACCATTACGGGCACCACCATCAGGCATAATAATAGCATCAAAGCCACTACCGTCTGTTCCAAAATGAAAATCAATAGGTTTGGCTTCAGAGCTATATTCTAATGCAGTGACTGTACCGGCAAAACCAAAAAGAGGATCATCTCCTGAGGTGACACGTTTTGCGTCTCCCGCCATCAATAAAACCTTTGTAATGCTACCTGTCTGCATCAAAGACGCAGCAATGCTAAGGCCGTAAACCCAACCAGAACAACCTAAATTAACATCGGCCGCATAACATTCCTTGTTTAACCCCAATCTGTCTTGTAATATGCAAGAAGTAGCGGGAAATCTATAGTCTGCAGTTTGCGAAACAAAAATAATAGCACCAACTTCTTTTTTATCCCAATTTAAATCAGCTATTAATTTTTCTGAAGCTGCATAACAAAGATCTGAAGTACATGAAGTGTTATCCACACGGCGTTCATGAACACCTGTCATCTCTACAAATGCCGATGCATCATAGTCCTCCGAATAAACTACCGAATCATCATTGCGAATAATGGTTGCCGGAACACCGGCTGCAAAGCCGGTGATCCGAACATTATTAATTTGAAGAAATGCCATGCATCTAAGCCTTACTTTGAATAAGATTAAACAAGTCCTCAAGAGTCTCGGAGTTCTTGATATCATCCCCTTTCAGAGTAATATCATACTCTTCATCTACCATGGCAATGATAGAAAGAGCTGAAAGTGAAGACCATTCTTCAAGAGCCTTGAATTCTGTATCAGATCTGAATTCAGCAGCATCTGTCTCGTCAAATTGTTCTGCAAACTTTTCAATAAATTCTGTTAATTCCATAATGTTTTTTAGTTTTTAAATTATAATATATAATAGTATGACTTTAGTATTTCCAATGTACATCAGTTTGTACCACACGGGCAGGATTTCCTGCAACAATACAATAGGGAGGAACATTGCTTGTAACTACTGCATGGGCACTAATTATGGCTCCATCACCTATCTTAACCCCCTGCATAATAGTACAACCTTCACATAACCATACATGCTTGCCAATAATGACCGGCTTCGATGTTTTATAGCCTTGAAGAGACACATAATGTCCACCATTATTGTCTCTAATAGTCACATTCCGCCCGATACGACAATCTTCGCCGATTTCAATATGATCTCCGCAAATCAAAGTCAGGCCCATATTGGGACCACCTCCCTTAAAATTTCCAAAATCATTATGTATAATAAGCGAGGCGCCTTTGAATACTTCAATATCGCAACCATAGCCAGCACCAAAATTACTATCTACCTGAAGTGTAGCCCCTTCTTCCACAAGCAAACGACTTTCAAGCTTTGCACCATTTATTCTGCGGTTTCCCATGTAAAAACAAGCATTTAATACAATGTTCGCTTTAGGATGAATATCCCAAACTGTATAACGTGAAAGGGCAATATACCCTCCTTTTTGTATATTAGGATGAATAGATGGAGGGGGTAGAAAATTTAAATTAACTAATTTAAAGAAATGATATGGACTTCCAAAAGATAACCGCATCAATCTCCGAATACAACAACCAATATTCTTTAATTTAACCTTTACCGAAGAGCTATCAGGTGCCGGAAAATATTTAGCTTCCAACTCTTCGAAATTCAGACATTTCGCATCCTTGAAAAATTGCTCTCTGTCAACTCTACTTGGAGGCAAAGATTTCATAATACTAGGATTACCTAGGACAGCCTCCTTGAATGGAAATTCAATACACTTGATTTTCTGCTGAATATCTTCAAACAATACTGCACCTTTTTTTGAATTTATAAGGACCAATGAAGTGCCTACATTGTCATCCATTGAAGAATCGTATTTTTCTATTCCCCAACAATCAGCAAGAGTAATGTCAGCAATGCGAGGCATTCCCTTAAATTTACATTCGTAGCAAGATGGGCGACAAAATGCATTGGTTTGCAGATAGCCGCGTGTCATTCCGTTGAGGAGAGATGGAATGAAGAGACTTTTACCATTAGCAAAGACATATTTAGCTGCCATAAGATGCCACCCAAGCTCTTTATTCTTAGCTTTTTGCCAAATAACTTTCGAACCTTCTTTGCGTTCAAGGCTTTCACGAAACTTAGCTCCAATCATTGGAGAATTAATACCTCTACACACAAAATCCGCAATAACAAGATTCTCATACGGTTTGCGTAGAAAGCTCCTAAGAGCTGCCATTTGGCAAGGACAACCACAAACAAGAACTTTCTCACCGGATTTCAAAGCAGTTTCCACCTGCTTAAAGAACCCCACACAACTACTTTGGGTATATTTTGAACTACGCAAAGCAAGCAAGTCTTTCTTATCATTGGAGATGAATTGCTTCACATGGAAATTTTCATCATATATTGCTCCACCTACATAACCTCTGTCACGATACATTTTTTCCGCAAAAGCAGAGAAAAGTCCACCGGAAGTAGAATCAAAACGTACTTCAAGATTCTTATGCATAGCTGCATAACACTTTGGTACTTCAAAATCATTCTTTTTTAGTTTGTCAATATTAATAATTGGACAAACCTTCTCACACAATCCACAATTGTTGCACTTATTCTTATCTACTTCCGGATACCAAAATCCTTCAATATCCGTTTTGAAAGTAATTGCCCCATGAGCACACACGTCGCCACAGGCGTTGCAACCGCAACACATTGTTTTATCTGTAATATCAATCATATGAATGGGAATACCTAATGAGAATATAAAATTCTGGCCAACTCACTCTTCAGGTAAGCCAGCACATATATCAACTGTAATAAATGATGCTTTAACCGTTCTTTCATTGTATATAATACCGGACTTATGCATTCGTTCAACGGCCAGTCTAACTCAACCAATGGATAAGAAACATTGTCATAGTCCTCAGCCTCTATCTTCGGCTTGTCCAAAAGATAAGTATATCCCAATCGAAATCAGCACGTACATCGCCTCAAGCCTATGAACCATACAGAAAGGCTCGTTCTCCCGTTGAAAGAACACACTGTAATACACCCCTTATAGAATGTGATATGTCAACCTTTACCGAATTCATAACATCTCAACATTGTTCTATGTAAAGATAGTTTCTTATCCCTATAGTATATTAAAAAAAGTGCAGCCACATGCCAACCCGGATTATCCCTCAATATCTTCCCAGAAATAAGGATTCTCCTCAATATTTCTCAATTCTTCTACCACCTCCTTCTGTTCTTCAGTCAACCGGAAAGTGCCCCAGCTATCAATAATAGAATGAGCCTCTTTAGCCAGTTCCTCTTCATAAACCTCACCATAGCAATAAGTCAGTAGGCGAACTTTCAGTAAAGAAGCGGGAATTAGTGGGAGGACGTTAAAACTACGGTCCAGAACCTTCTGAATATATTCCTGTTTATGGCCATTATCGTACATAGTGGCATTGAAAGCCACTAAAAGCCCCAGACAAAGTCCGGCTTCAGCTTCAGGAGTAGAGCCATGCTTTCCATACGAGTTCAGGGCCGATTCATAAACATCACGATTCAGACGGGTGAAATCATCGACATAAATCGGACGGTCATCCTGTCCCAGAGTGAGAAGACTGTGAGCCAGGGAAAATAAGGATGAAACTTGATCACTCATATATTTAATTATGATTTATGATTTATAACACTGAAATTAGTCGGCTATAGGCTCTACCAGTGAAGAGTGAATAAACGTTGTGGCAACAGCCATAACCCCTTCAATATTCACAACTACACGACGGTCGCGACGAATACGAACAAACTCACCTACAGCTCCTTCGAAAACACCGCCTATAACACGTACTTTCTGACCTTTTATCAGTTGAAGTTCGGCTGGTTCCACATAAACAATCGACTCCTCATAAGTACCGGCAACAAGAATAAAACTACGCATCTGACTGTCGGGAATAACAATAGGAAGATGTTGTTCGCGATCCATAATATAGCGCATGGGGATATTCATACCGGCTTTATCTTTTAAAGCATCAATACGCTTACGGGTAGAGCGGATGAAAACAAGATTATGCACAGCAGGAACAAGCCTACGAATGCGACGACCCTTTCTCACGATATAATCGCGACGCATGGGTATAAAATTCTCAATCTTTTCCTCGTCGAGAAAAGCTTTCAAAGCTAACTCACGGCTATAGGTGACACGCACTGCAAACCAGTGAAGATGCGGAGAATGTGAAGTGATGTTCACGTCAGAATATTCTTTGGGGACACCGGAGTAGTGAAATACTTACCGATTAATTTATGTAATGCAGTTATTTTTAAGAAGTTATATTGCATTCATATTATTTCAAAGCGTTCCGCCATCACGGTCAAAAAGCAGTGAAACAGTTATGTGAAAAAGCTATTAACGAAGAGATTAAGGAAACTAAAATGTCTTTTAATCGTTCGTTTAATGTGCACAAAGATAAAGGGTATTTTTGAGATGAACAAGATGTTTAATAAAAATATTTGTTTGAAAAGATGTCTTTGTATGTATTTTGCTGATAATCAATGGGTATTATTGATTGCTAATATATTTAATATCTCCTCCTTTTTATAGTTTCTGGTATCTGTTTTTTGTGTTCAAAATGGTGCACATTAAACGAACGTTTTTTATTCACCCTCTATTTAAAGTCAAAAACCACTACTAATCAACTACTTACAGCATACAAAACAGTTCATTCCATTCAGTCAATATCATTCTTATTTATGACTTTTATTACAGCTATAAATTTATTCCACTGATTTGCAATAATAAAAAGGCTATTTCGCTGTATTCTAAAAAAGTCTATACTTTTGTAAGTAGGTATCAAGAGATGACCCAGTCTCAAAAGCACGCTTGAATATATAAGTGAATGGGAAATGCTATACAATCCCAATTTTAATTGTACCGAATTCGGTACAATTAAAAATATGGCAGGCAGCAATAACTTCGTTTTATCCGTCAAGACATAGATAAAACGTACAGGATCTATGGGTATGACTGCCAAGATATGGCGAAAGCAACATCCCGACCTCAAAGGGAATATTCGCGACTATGCTTCCATCAACGAATTGATTTGCCTCTCGAATATGGAAAACCTCAATGCTGTATTCATCGACCAAGGTATTCCATAGGGTGAACGACTGATAAAACTTAATCAAATTGCCATTCAACAGATGAAGGTATTGGGGGATGACGGTAATAGAGAATTATTAAAGTAGACACTTTTAAAGGAACTTAGCAGTATATATTTCATTTCAAATCATATAATAAAACCCCTCACCCCCCGTTATTTAGTAAAAACCCGATAACGGCATGAGATTAAAAGCCCTGCGCCTCATATATCTATTCCCTATATTCTTCCTGTTGTCCTTCAACGCTTGTGACGACATGGACGATTATTCATCCGACCCGAAGCATACACTTTGTTTCTCGCAGGATACGCTACGCATGGATACCGTTCTCACCGGTATTCCTACATCCACCCGTCAACTGAAAGTATACAACCCGAATAAGAAAGCATTGTTAATATCTTCCATAATTCTTGCCGATGCCGGAAAATCCGGTTTTCGCATCAATGTGGATGGCATAAAGGGAAATCAATTCTCCGATATAGAAATTGCAGGCGAAGACAGCTTGTATATTTTTGTAGAAGCGACCCTGCCTCAGCAAGACAATGCCGACATCAGATTCATAAAAGACTCTATTCTTTTTCAACTGAATGGCATCCGGCAAGAAGTAAAATTGCAAGCATACGCACAAGATGCCTTTACTTTCCGGGGAAAAGTAATTGAAAAAGATACCTTGATTACATCCCAACGTCCGATACTGATTTATGACAGTATCAGTATTGCTCCGGATGCACACTTAACACTTGCAGCAGGCACCCGTTTGTATTTCCACGGCAAGGCAGGAATGCAGGTACACGGACGCCTGTCAGTAGAAGGCACTCTTTCCGCTCCGGTTGTTTTCCGGGGGGATCGTACAGACCGGATGTTCCCCTATCTTCCTTATGACCAGTTACCGGGACAATGGGGAGGCTTACGTTTTTGCAAAACCAGCTATGAAAATCATCTGGTCTATGCGGATATTCACGGTGGTAGTTTCGGCATTCGTTGCGATTCTTCGATAACAGACCGCAGGAAGTTGACATTGGAATCCTCTATCATACGGCAAGTATCGGGCAATGGACTGGAGTTGACGTCGTGTCAAGTAGTGGTAGGAAACAGTGAGATTAGTAATGCGGGAGAAAGCTGCGTCAGTCTGTTAGGGGGAGATTATACATTTACCCACTGTACACTGGCAAATTACTTTAGTTGGAATGTACGGAAAGGGGCGGCATTGCAAGTACGGAATGAACAGGATGACACTGCATATCCGCTTTCATCGGCTATTTTCCGTAATTGTATTATTGCGGGTTCGGGCACGGACGAAATTAACGGAGGACGCTCTAAAAATGAGAATATAGCTTTCAATTATTACTTCTCACACTGCCTCATCAACTCGATAGAAGAAGAGAATGACAAGATAGTCAATGTTATCTGGGAAAAGGATGATAATTTCATGCTGATGGATAACCATACACAGGAATACAATTTTAATCTTGGTGAAAAATCCAAAGCCATTAATTGGGGAAGAAAAGAGGATGCAAACATCTACCCAATTGACAGAAATGGACACTCCCGCCTACAGGATGCAGCACCGGATGCAGGATGTTATGAATCTATGATCTTGGCATCATACTAAAAACAACTCTCAATGAACATTAAATTATATATTACTTTTTCATTTCTGTTCGCTCCTTTTTTCTTTCTTTGCGGACAAACGAAAAAGGACACCCTCTCTTTTCGCGTTGTCAGTTATAATGTTGAAAACTTATTCGACTGCCGCCACGATACACTAAAAAATGACTATGAATTCCTACCTGACGCAGTACGCCACTGGAATTATACAAAATATAAAAAGAAGCTGGATAACATAGCCCGCACCATCACAGCCGCAGGCGGTTGGACTCCACCAGCACTTGTTGCCCTCTGTGAAGTGGAAAATGACAGTGTATTACGCGACCTGACTCAGCGCTCGGTTCTTCGGGAAGCCGGATATCGCTATGTGATGACTAACTCACCCGATCAGCGAGGAATCGATGTGGCATTGCTTTACCAACGGGACCGTTTCAAACTGATTTCCTATCAGGGAATCCCCATACCTCATATATCCGGTAAAAAGAAACTTCGCCCTACACGAGATATACTACACGTCTGCGGAATGTTATTAAACCACGATACACTGGATGTTTTTGTAGTTCATCTTCCGTCCCGTTCAGGAGGTGCTAAAGAAAGCGAACCTTACCGTCTGCATGCCGCCCGACAATTGAAAGCTGCGGCAGACAGCATCTACCTCCATCGGTATCATCCGCAAATTCTTATCATGGGAGACTTTAACGATTATCCCGATAATGCATCGGTCAGCAAAATAGTTTCAGCAAAAGCTCCCCTTCAAGACAAAAGTAGTTTGCAACCACAAAGATTCTATCACTTGCTTGCCCGTAAGGCCGCTACACAAAAAGACTTCGGCAGTTATAAATATCAGGGCGAATGGGGATTACTGGATCATATCATTGTCTCCGGTACACTTCTCCAGCCGGATGCAGACTTTTGCACCAGTGAAAGCAAAGCCGATATCTTTCGTCCTTCTTTCCTATTGACGGATGATAAAAAGTATGGCGGTGTGCAGCCATTCCGCACTTACTACGGAATGAAGTACCAGAACGGTTACAGCGATCACCTGCCTGTATGGGCAGATTTCCGGCTCATTTATTAATCCGAATACTGATACAATTTCAAATCAAACTTCTGTACCATTACCAGCAAATGATCAAATATATCGGACTGAATACGCTCATATTCTTTCCATACCTTGTTCCGGGAAAAGAAATAGACCTGAATAGGAACTCCGTAAGTTGTCATTTCCTTCTGACTGATAATCAAGTCCAGATCCTGATTTACAACAGGTAGGCTACAAAGATAGCGTTCGATGTAAATGCGGTAGAGTTGCGCATTGGTAGGCACCTCCCCTTCCGCCGGCTGATAGTCCGCCATCAAAGGAACTTCCTTGCGAATGGTATCCAACATTTCAGAAGTACAGAACTTCAATGTGGTCATATCCAGATAGATATTCTTGTCCACACGCCGGCCACCACTCTCCTGCATGCCGCGCCAGTTCTGAAAAGAACCGTTCACTAAGGTATAAGGCGGAATGGTAGAAATTGTGTTATCCCAGTTCTGGATCTTCACGGTGTTGAGGGTAATTTCTTTCACAATACCATTGGCAGATCCGTTGGGTAAAGCAATCCAGTCGCCGATACGCAGCATTTCATTGGCAGAGAGTTGCACTCCGGCCACAAACCCCAAAATACTATCTTTAAATACCAACATCAATACTGCTGCCGAAGCACCCAATCCGGCAAAAAGGGTTGCGGGAGATTTATCGATAAGAATAGATATGGCAATGATAGCAGCCACAAAGAACAGTAGTACTTGCAATACCTGGACAAAACCTTTCATCGGGTGATTCTTACTATTGTCTTTTTGATTATGAAAATCCAGAAAAACCAGTAACAGTCCGTTCAGCGCAAAGGCTAATGCAGCTACAATATACACGGCACACACCTTCTGAGCCAAGCCCAACAACTCTACTCCATGCACAAAAGTATGGGGCAACAGGAAATAAATCAGAATGCCCGGCAAGGTATGTATCAGGTGAGGAACGACCTTCCGCTTCATTAATAAGGTATTCCAACGGTGAGGTGAACGATTTGTATAATGCTTCATACCGCCCACTAATATTGCTTGGAATAGATAGTCTAGTCCTACAGCTATAGCAATAATCAATATGGCGATGATAGTCTCATCAAATGTATTCGCAAATTTGGGATCTACTCCCCAACCTACAAGGGTTTTATTCATCCACCCTCCTAATGTCGTCATATATTCCTCCGATTTTAGTTGCTTATAAAAGTGATAACAGATAAAGGGGGCAGGTTGTTTAGTGAAACTTTTTCCGGTTTCATCTTTTAGTTTTCCGGCTTCAGTAAAAAAGTTCCGATGGAAGATGCTCCTTTCACCGTCAAACAGACATTGGTACTGACTTTTATACAGCCTACTCTTTTCAGGATTGGGAGTTTTCTCATTCCTGCTGTTGGCTAATTATGCAAATCTTACTCCGCAAGTTACAAATGTAATCCACACACCATGTGCATTCTTTTTTGTCGTTGCCACTTTCAATATATTGGGATATTATACTCTTCGTATCAGTTCATGGATAAACCGCCTATATTCCAACAAATTGCACTGTAAGTGGAAGTTCATAGTGGTATATACATCTGTAATGCTATTGTTTCTACTGTTGATTATGGGTTGTTGTTAGCTGCCAAGTTAATAGGAAGAGCTGATAATCCATTCACTCTCCAGATAGGAGGAATACGTATTTGATTAGTGGTGTGGTTGATAGAACTTGTTATCTTGGGATTGTTACTAGCCGAAATAGAATATAATCCGGCAAATGCCGTACGCTTCACACGAAATTTTTCGAATGTATATCACTAATCACACGGCTGCGTCCCGACTGGGAGGTTACCGTATTACCCGAAAGTGTGGAAGATGCCATCGCTTGGTTCAAGATACAGCCTCATCCGAATATCCTGTTTCTGGATATTAAGTTATCGAGTGCATGCAGCGCCTATTTTAACGGGAAAATAATACTTCACGTGAAACCGCCTCATAAGGATAAGATAACGGTGAGCGAAGAAAAAGTGTCTTCTTTCAAGCTATGGCTGAACTTTTAACAGTAATAACAGCCTTCATTCCAAATAATTATCATATATTTGGAATTCTATTCACAATATGGACTGACTAAAGACTGAAAGATATGACACAAATTAAAGAACTACTTAGAATCGGGCTATTTGTTATTATAGTACTTTGCGGCACTTCAGCGTGTAGTAACGATGATAGTGATGATGATGAACTCGCAAAGGATTACAAATTAAAAGAAGTAGCATGGATTATGCAAGATGATGAAGTCAAAATCATTAAGCAAACGATACCAGGTTTCTTGACTGATAACAACACTGATGAAGAAATGAAAGTAACAGTCAAGCCAACAGCAGATGTAAGACAATCTTCATGCTTCTATACAGATGATGCAAAGTTGTTTCAACTTTTAACCCAGACCCCTAATGAAATTTATGTCCCAGGTGGTTTTACTCTCCTCCCATCAGACCATTTTTCATATATACATAGTGGTCCTAAAACCCTCTTTTCGTTGGAGGAACAATATATTCCTCTTACGGTAGAAATAACTCATGAATCGACTATACCTCCTCATCACAGACTTATTTACAATCACATCATTAGTTTGCGAGAAATAAACGCTACTTACCGTGCCTGCTTCACAGAAATTAATACTGGTAAAGAATTGCAAATCACAGGAAAATGGACAGGCAAATTCTTTATACAAAATGAGGGAGAAACATTGTTAGAAGAAATAAAGTAAACAATAAACTACTTATCTTTCAATACATAGCCTTTCTTCATCAACGATTCTATCTTCACCGAAGAGTCGTTGCGAAGTGCCTTGCGCAAATAAGTAATCTGCACGTTCAGCGCCAGAGAGTTTGCATAAGAGGCACTACTCCAGACTGTATTCAACAACAAGTCACGGTCTACAGACAAATTAAGGTTCTTCGCCAACAAGCGGAGAATCTCTGCCTGACGGGAAGTAATAAGCACTTTATTATTTCCCGTTCGTATTTCATTGGTACTGTAATTGAAGACAGACTGGCCGAAATGATAAGTCTCCTCCTCCACCGTATCGGAAAGCTGTGAAGCGAAACGTTCACGAATACGGGCTATAAGTTCTTCCGGATAAAACGGTTTAGCAAGATAATCATTCGCACGAAGCTGGAAACCTTGCAGACGGTCGGCCTTATCACTACGGTCGGAAAGAAAGAATATGAGTACATGCTTATCCGTCTCGCGGATACGTTCGGCAACTTCAAAGCCATTGTGACCGGGCATATTAATATCAAGTAGCACCAAATCTGGTTTCACAAGAGGAAATTGCTCGATAGCAATGCTTCCGTTCCCCGCATAAGTTACCTCATAACCTTCTTTTTCAAGAAAGCGCTTCAGCAGCATTGAGTATTTCAAATCATCGTCAGCAAAAAGTATCTTCAAAGGTTTCATCTTATTGAGGTATGTTAATTTCTATTGTCGTTCCCTTACCCGCCTGACTATTTAAAGAGATAGTCCCATGGTGTGCCTCTACCAGCAATTTTACATAACTCAAACCCAGACCGATACCCGGCAATGAGCGGTCGGGAAGATTACTGCCCCGGTAGAATTTATCGAATACACGATTCTGTTCGGAAACCGGAATGCCGATACCATCATCAGATACCCGTATCATCAACTGATGATCTTGCAAAAGACAATCTACAACGACGTGCACAGAAGTACCTGAATACTTCACAGCATTCTCTATCAGATTACTGATGATGTTGGAAACGTGTACCGGATCTGCCGTCACCAAAGTCTCCGTACTGAAATGTGTCTCAATAGAAACATCTTTATCCTCCGGAATATGATAAAGTCGGACAAGCTTTTCCAGACTTGCTTTTATATCGAACGTACGAACAGAAAGTTGTGTATGTTCATCATCGGCACGCGTCATATCACGCAACTTTGAGAGATAGGCCGACAGATTATCCAGTTCGGACATAGAATCATGGATCACTTCGTCCATTGCTTTCTCATCCATTCGCAAAGACTTGTCATTCAGGAAAGCAATACACATTTTCAGAGCCTGTACAGGCCGTTTCAATTCATGTATCATGGTGTTTACAAAGCTTTTTCGCAATTCGTCGATCCGGCGTTGCTTCAGGATGGTTTTTATCTGAAACAGCAAGCAAAGCCCTAATAGGAAAATCAGGCAGATACTGCCGGATAACTGCCACCCCATACGCACAAGTACTGCATGAGGCGAAACCTTCACAGTAACAAGAAGCAACTGATGTTTCAGGGGATTATAGGGATAGCTTACTTCGATGTACGGATTGAATAAAGTGCCTTGCCGCTTCAGTTCGGCATTCCACTGGTAAGTGGAATCTTCAGAAACGACCAGATGCGTAGTAAACATTTGTTCGTCCAAACGTATGGCAAGCAAGGAATCAAATTGCTGCAATGCAAAAGGTATATCCAACTCTAAACGATAAAGATTAATAATAGAGTTCAAGTTAGGAGCATCTTTATCGGACATATTGATCTTGAATGAATCCTTCACAATAATCCGTTCTTCCGGCAAAAGGGTGTCTAACGCCAATGCCCATTCTCTGCGCTTTGCCTCTCTCTCTTTATCATCCGTACTGGCAGAATCCTGCTGTTCTATTTTGAGAGTTTCTATATTCACCTGTCCCACGCTCTCCAGCTCCCGTCCTTTCAGAACCCCTAAAATTAATTCGTCGATAGTGGTCCGTGCTTCCAAATCAATAGATTTACTTAGTTGATAGAAAAACATATTGCTACTACTAAGCACCTTCTTGGGCTGGGGAGCACGGATAGAGTCATACTGTTGGGTGGTCTGCAAGATGCGATCATAGATATCATTGATCTGTTCATCATTCATGTACTGGTATTGGTTACGTAGCCAGTAAGCCTGTCCGCATGTAATGAGCAGCATCGCTACAATGGAGAATATCCAAACTATCTTAATCCGTCGTTCCATAATTGTTCCTCTTTTTAAGGCCTCTTTCAAAAGGACCTTCATTTGGTACCGGCAAAGGTAGAAGTTAGCTTGCAAATATAAGTACGTGCGAGGCAGATATTATACGCCGCGTAATATTTCAGTAATAACTTTCGCCCTCTTCTGAAGCAAAATCCGCATAGTTTTGCAGTACAATAATCGCTGGAAGCAGTATGTCAAACCTCTAAAAATGTAAAAACTATGAGTGCAAGAATTATTTTCCTCAATCTGTGTCTCGCCATGCTATGCGCATCACAAGCAAAGGCACAAATTATTGTTTCTGATGGAACGAAAATACAGAATGATACCATCGGCGAAGCACAACTCCTTGTGCAATATGAAACGCGCTGCATCATCAATCCGGAGAAACCGGAAAATGTTACGGAAGAAACCATGATGCTGGAAGTAGGCAAAAACCTCTCCAAATTCTACAGTTACACCAAGTATGTATGCGACTCCGTACTGGCAGTGGATTTTGCCAACAAAGCCTCACAGGAAACCATCAATGAACACCTGAAGCAATATGGGCAAAGCAAATTGGGTGAACGTACCTTCAAAGGCTATCCCAGTGGAAAAGTAACAACCCTTGACGAAGTGGCAGGCATGACGCGCCTGCGTTGCGAAGAAGCGGAAGAGCATCCACAGTGGAAGATACTGGCAGAAAACGATAGTGTCCTCTCCTACCTTTGCAGCAAAGCCGAATGTCAATTCAAAGGCCGGACATGGACGGCATGGTTTACTGCAGAAATCCCCGTCAGCGAAGGTCCCTGGAAGCTTTGCGGACTACCCGGACTGATACTAAAAGCCGAAGACAGTGAAGGGCATTATTCATTTACCGCTGCCGGTATGGAACAGTGCCACACATACAGACCCATACTCTTCGACGGAAAGAAGCACGAACCGATGAACCGCAAAGCATACAACAAAGTGCACGAACGTTATTATGCCGACCCGGTAGGATTTATCACCGGAAGCATGCCGAACGTCACTGTTACTATAAAAGATGAACATGGCAATGCAACCAAGAACCCGAAGAATGTTCCTCATAACCCGTTGGAACGAGATAAATAAGCTACGAGCTACAAAGTTACCAGCGACAAGTTGCCACGCTATACCCGTAAATAAACAAGACCTTGAAACAGGTTTGATAAAAAGTAACATTTTCGCACACACGTGATAATTCATGAGTTCAGCCGTATATTGAGGGTACCTAAATATGATACTTAGGGTATCTCAGTATCATACTTAGGTATCCTCAGTCGTATACTTAGATGCTCTCTTTTTTACACATTGATAATCAGCAGATTACAAAAGAGTAAAATAAACATATAAATTAAGACAAATATCAATTATTAAATATTCAATTATTTCAGTATATGAATACGAGACTTACGATTCTATTTTTTTTGTTTCTCTTTAGTTTCTTGTCGTCTACGCACGCCCAGACGTTGAGCGGCAAGATAACAGATGCAGAAACCAATCGACCGCTGGAGGCAGTCATGATCAGTGTATTACGCGGAAACACAACGATAGACTATGCACTAACCGATGCCAAAGGGCTATTTTCTTTACCGTGGAAGCATAGCGGAACGCTGCAACTCAATATCTCTTTGTTAGGCTATAAAAGAGAAATGCGAAATATCAATGCGGCAGGAACCCTGAATCTCAGCCTACAACCGGAAGCTATTGTGCTGAAAGAAGTACAGATACGTCCGGGACGCATCAATACACGAAAAGATACGGTAAGATATGATCTGGCACAGTTTGCTTCCTCTAAAGATGTGCATATCAAGGATGTATTGAAGAAACTTCCGGGCGTGGATGTCGATGAAAATGGACAAGTTAAGTACAAAGGGAAAGCCATCGACCACTACTTTGTAGAGGGAATGGACGTCACAGGCGGACGCTACAACCAGATCAACAATAACCTGAGTGCCAAAGCTGTGAAAACGGCTGAAATCATGGAAAACTATCAGTCCGTAAAGGCCCTGAAAGGAAAGATTAACTCTGAAGAAGTGGCACTGAACCTGAAACTCGATCCGAAAGCGCGGGATCAATGGATAGCTAACACCACACTGGGCGCCGGATGGAGCGATGACAATGATAAACTCTTATGGGAAGGCGGGCTGAATGCCCTTCAACTGGGCAAAGGCAAGCAGAGTGTCTATAATTACAAGACGAATAACAACGGCAAGGACCTCAGCAACGAACAGACAATATTGACAGGAAGCGGTTGGCAGGAAGTGCCACTTTCCGGTTTTCTAGCACAGCCGGGCATCAGTGCACCGTTGGATAAAAAACGCTTATTGTTTAATGAGACGCACACCCTGAATGGCAACCGGATGTACAAATGGAATGAAGATCGCAGTTTACGTATGCAAGCCGGATACACTCATGACGTGATCCGGCAACAACGGGGAAATACGCAAATCTATTATCAGCCAACGGATACCATACAAATAGATGAAACTTATCATTATCGCCTAAGAAATGATGCCGCCAATCTGGAACTTCGTTATGAAGATAACAGCAATCGCAACTATATATCCAACCGCTTCACAATGGATGGGGAAATAAACCATGGTCGTTCGGAAGAACTCAGACAAACTCTACGAACTTCCCGGCTGAGTGCGGGAAATTATTTCAATCTCATCCGGAACCGGGAAAATAGTACCTGGGAATTCCGCTCGGCAACACAGTATGCTTACCAGCCCGCATCTTTATTGCTTGAAGAAGGAAAAAGCAAATTCAATCAGCACAGTTTCTATACTGATAATAGTGCGGCATATCTGCGCAAGTACAACGGCTTTACACAGCAATACAAAGCAGGAATACAAGGGGAACGGGTTACAATGAAGTATACTCCGCCTACACAACCTAATGACTTCAACGCCTCTAACCTGTCATTGTATTTCAACCCCTATTTCCAATTGCAACGAGGTAAATGGCTGGCTACACTTTCGCTAGCCCTAAAAGCCCAGCGATACTTCTCACAACAACGTTCATTCCTGTTCTTCAATCCGTCCACGTACTTGCGTTACAAACTGGATTATCATTGGACGTTCTCTCTCTATGGCAGCCTGAAACGTTCGGCAGGAGATTTCTCCGACCTATATCCGGGACTTTACCAAACCGACTACCGTACCTGGCGAAGCGGTAACGGCCTTTTTCCAACGAGCACTACGCAGACTTATAATCTCTATGGTGAATATAAAAATACCGTGCAAGAATTCTTTGTCACAGCCTCGCTGACCTACAGTCGCAGTAATCGGAATACCCTCTTTGAGCAAAGTGTTTCTGAAAATGCAATTGTCTACACCCGACGTGAGCTACCGAATCACAGCGATAGCTGGAACCTCAGCAGTACCTTGTCCAAAGGCATATACGACTGGCATCTGAAAACCTCTCTTACCCTGTTGCTCAGTCGTAGCAACGGGGAGCAACTTACGCGCCTGACTGATAGCGACCCACAAAGTCTTTTGCAAACTTACCGTTATGACTACCTGAAAGCAGAACCTAAGATTATATGGTCGCCCGCAGATCTCTTTGAAGCAGAATATCATGCGACATTGGGGTATGGCGGTAGCAAGATAGGAAGCGATACCCGCCTCAGCCCATTGCTGGACTTTATACAACGGCTACATCTCACATTCAGCATCGGACAAGTAGACCTGCGCCTTTCCGGCGAACATTACCGAAATGATTTAGGAGAACATACACATCTCAATACTGTGTTTGCAGATGCATCCCTTATCTATAAAAGAAAAAAATGGAGATTGGAAGCAAGTCTCAACAATCTCTTCAACAAGAAAGAGTATGCTTACACGACGTATTCAGCCACACAAAGTTATACTTCGCGACTGAATATACGCCCGAGGGAAGTCATGGCGACGGTAAATTATCAGTTTTAATCTATAATACCATTACTGCGGAATAGATGAGTATCCCCAATATTGTTAATCCTCCAACCAATATCGGAGCATAAATATGGGGAACTTTTTCCATTGTCTTATGTCCGCTGACTTTCTGAAAAAGGCGATATACGATATATGCTGCAATCAATCCGATAAGTGTACCTGCCAGAAGATCACCCGGAAAATGTACTCCCAGGTAAATGCGTGAATAGCAAGTCAGCAGTGCCCATCCCATTATAAATACGGTGAGCCATCGCTTACGGAAAAGGAACCAGATAAAGAATGCCAGTCCGAAAGTATTGGCTGCGTGGCAAGAAGGAAAGCCATAACGCCCACCCCGATAACCATTTACAATGTGCACCATATTGGATATCGGATTTTCCAGATTAGCCGGACGAAGGCGCTCCACATAAGGACGTATCAACGTTGCACCTGTCTGGTCGGCAATGGTAATGACGAGTGCTAACCCAATCATACAGAACAAAGTCACTTTCCAGTGGAAATTGCGCAGCATGACATACCAGATAGCAGCATACATAGGCACCCAAATCCATTTACCACTATATGCACTCATAAAATAATCAAAGAACGGACTGTGCATCCGGTTGATGGAGAGGAATATATCAGTATCAATATCGACTACCTGATTCAAAATGTCTAATAGCATCATCTTGTTTTATCTTTTAGCAATGTCATCATACAATTTCTGTAAATAAGCCTTGCCCGGCAGCAAGTTCCCTCCTTTCGCAGTGCCTTCATCTACTGCTACAGCATCTGCTTCACAGTTAAATATCAGCAGGTTTTCCGGTGTTACCATACCGAAAAGGTCCGGAACTGCCAAAAAAGCAAAATGAGGAGAAGCAGGATTCAACATGTCTTTGCTGAATACAAACTTCTGATGAGGCAAGGATAATTGTGCCAACAGAGTAGCAGCAATATCATGTTGTGAACCGTACACATCAATACGTCTTGGTTCGCTAATTGCACCGCCAACCAATAACAGAGGTATCTGATAGCGGTCTACCGACTGATTATTCAATTGTTCGGGATATGCTCCCAGATGATCGGGCACAAATACTATTACCGTATTCTTCCACTGCGGCAATTCACGAAAACGCTTCACAAAGTCACCTACACAACTATCAGTATAGGCAAAAGCATTCAAACGATCATTCGCCAGACGACGATAGGGAACCTCAAAAGGCTCGTGACTGCTGGAGGTCTGCAATACCCGGTAGAACGGACGGGCATTATCTGCCATAGTTGTATCCGCCGCTTCAGCCTTTATATCTTCCAACAGACGATTGAAAACAAGATGATCGTGTGCACCCCATTTACTTAAACGCTCTGATACGGAGAAATCCTGATCCGAAACAATGCTTTCAAAACCGGAAGACATCAGGTAAGAACGCATATTCGTAAAGTCGGCATCACCCCCATAATAATATTTGGTACGGTATCCGGCATCACGCAGGCTACCTGCAATAGCAGGAAGATTCTGGGTCTTGCGAGGGTACTTCATAATACTGGTGGTAGGCTGTGCTGGATAACCGCTCAGAATGGATACCAATCCACGGTCTGTACGGAAGCTATTGGCAAAAAAGTTCGTAAAGAGAACTCCTTCACTTGCCAGGCTATCCATCTGTACGGCAATATCCGGCTCGCCACCCAGAGTAGTCATCAACTTGGACGAGAAACTCTCCAGTATGACGAAAATAACATTCGGACGTTCTGTTTTGAATAAAGCTGTGCGCAAAGTATCAGGAACTACCACAGTACTATCCAGTACCTGCGGATCTACCAGCTTCTTCATCAATTCATCTGCCTGTGCCGCTTCCATAAAACGGTATTGTTTACTGAAATCTTTTTGCTTGGAAAGAGATTCCATCAAGCTGAATGCCGGATTGATAGCTGCATGGTTCAGTCGCTGGTTAGAACTGAAATAGGCTTTACCGGTATTCATTGTAGAAACGGTGAATCCACCGCGGATAGGAATAAAAAGCAGGGCAGTCAATAACAACATGACACCCGATACGGACAGGCGGCGATAAGGTAACTTCAGCCCCCTCCAAATGCCTCTCTGTACCCAAAGGAAAATGACATAAAGTAAGGATGCATATACGATCATGGCTATTATTCCACCTATCATCTGCCATATATTCATACTTGCAAATGCATCTTTAGGAGAAGAGAAGAAATAGAAAAGCGGCGTGGCATCCAAACGGAACCCCCAATACTCATATAAACCTAAATCAACAATGAAAATGACAGCGAGTAAAATAGCAATGAAGAAATAATAACCATTCCAGATGCTGCGGAGCGTCTTGGAAAGTGTCCAGGCGGACGCAATAAAAAGTAATCCGGGGATAGCCGTTAGATAGCCGGCCAGCGAGAGGTCAAGGGGTAAACCATTCCAGATAACCAGGAAGGGATCTGTCCAGGAAGTACCTGCATACAAAGAACTGTAGTAAAGTATAAATAACGGTTTCTGCAATATAAAGATACAGACGAAAAGGATGTACGTCTTTATCAATCCTATAAGCCTTTCTTTCATCAGCTTTTTCTTGTTTTATATTTATATTGAGCGCAAAAATAGTTGTTTTATTCTATTTTTCGCGAATATTGTTCAAGAAAACCGTGAAAGATAGGCTTATAAGAGTATTTTTATTATCCGTTTACACGTTTATAGTCTTCCAGGAACTTTTTCAGTCCGGAATCCGTCAATGGATGATTAAGCAGACCTTTAATGGCAGACAATGGACAAGTTGCGACATCGGCACCTACTTCAATACATTGCATAATGTGTGCTGTATGACGAATAGAAGCCGCAAGAACTTGTGTGGTATAGCCGTAATACCGATACATTTCCACGATCTTACCTACCAGTGCGATACCATCCTCACAGATATCGTCCAGACGTCCCACAAACGGAGATACATAAGTAGCTCCCGCTTTGGCAGCCAGCAAAGCTTGTCCTACAGAAAATACCAATGTACAATTGGTACGGATACCTTTGGAAGTGAAATATTTGATAGCCTTGATACCATCTGCGATACAGGGAACTTTTACTACGATATGCGGGTTGAGTGCAGCAAGCTCTTCGCCTTCCTTAATCATACCTTCATATTCCGTAGCAATAACCTCGGCACTGACATCACCTTGTACGATGTTGCAGATTTCCACATAATGTTTCCGCTGATTATCTACTCCTTTGATGCCCTCTTTCGCCATAAGCGAAGGGTTGGTGGTTACTCCATCGAGAACGCCCATATCATAGGCTTCTTTGATCTGGTCTAAATTTGCAGTGTCAATAAAGAATTTCATGGCATAAACTGTTTATTGTGATTAAAAATATAAAGTTACATAAAAAGATATGAAACCTCAAATTATAAGGCATATATAATTAGAAACAGATAGTTTAGTTAAATGTTTTCGACTATTTCTGTTTCTTTGATTTAATTTTTGCTCGTACCACTTCTATCATGGCAGGTAATATGGAAATTACTATAATTGCTACAATCAGCAATTTAAGATTTTCTTGCACCACCGGAAGGTCTCCGAAGAAATACCCGGCATAACAGAAAAGCGCTACCCAGGCAGCTCCCCCTATCAAATTGTATACCATGAAATAGTAATAATGCATCTTCCCCATTCCAGCTACAAATGGGGCAAAAGTGCGCACAATGGGAACAAACCTTGCTATGATTATAGTCTTGCCACCATATTTTTTATAAAATTCATGTGTCTTATCCAGATGACTTTGCTTGAATATTCTGGAATTGGGGTTATTAAACAGCTTGCACCCAAAGAGATGCCCTATCATATAGTTACAAGAATCTCCCAACACAGCAGCAAAAAACAAGATAAGAACAAGGATATTTACTTCAAGCGGTGTTCCAGGTAACGAAGCTATAGCTCCCGCCACAAAAAGTAATGAATCTCCCGGAAGAAAAGGCGTAACCACCAACCCTGTTTCACAAAAAATGATTATGAACAATATTACATAGGTCCAAGTATGATATTCCTGCACAATATCTATCATGTATTGATCAATGTGGAGAATAAAATCTAATATAAATTCCATTACATATTGATTATTGGGAATAAAATATATACATATTCCGCAACATAAATATAGCTCTCCCGCTACTCCTTATGACAGAAATATATATGAATTGATATAATTAAAGAGAATATAAAGCACAGAATGCCTTATAAGAGAAAGAAGATTTAAATAATAATACGCCTTAAAGCATAGATATAATATCTACTGGAATATTGAGTAAGAGAAAGATGATATGGAAAAGAAAACTTCTTTTCTTCGGGAAGTAAAACTTTTATAGACTTAACAATCTTGGCTACAACAGAAAATGCATTGAATCTCAGGACTTGTGAAGAAGGAATATTACTACGTGAAACAGATGTTGTTATATTGCCAATAGCCTTACTTGCATATTCCCCTCCATAAACAATCTTTTTACATTGCTCTGCATTCGCATTGGATAAGTTGCATTCTGGTCTATTCTGTTGCAATTCTGTTACACGAAGTTCTTTGTACTCCTTCATATCATTGGATACAGAATCGAATCCCGATACAAGGAATACACTTAACAATATGCAAAATAAAAATATATACTTCGCCATAACGGCTACAAATATAAAAAGTATTTTTCAGAGATGAATCATTTTGGCCCTTTATCTTGCAAACCAATTTTATTCTTTTCCGGGCAATGTATACAAAAAGAGAGGATCGTCATACATATAACACAACTGATATAATATCTTCCCATCTGATATCACCCTGCCCCAATGGTCAAGTTTATAACGCGCTACCGGATTACCACCCCAATCATATTGTTCCACAAAGATATATCCGTCACCTTTACCGTTTTCACGCGATACCTGAAGTGGAGTACGTCCGCTATAAGTCAGGAAGAAGTAATCGTCAGTAGCAGATATTCCCCAATAATAAGTCACATTATCCGGGCCTAATGTAAGTACATCATTCTTGGCTTCCACGCCATCAGCATCAAAAGTAATATCCCGTACAGTTTGAGCAGATGTATCCATTACCAGGATTTTACGAAAATATTTATAAGCATATACCATCCTGTTACCGGAAGGAGAGACTATAAAATCACCGATATACGGACTCCAGGAACGATGTTTCTTACTAAAAGCAAGATTATATATTTGCTCCGTTTGCAAACTGTCTCCCTGATAAACAGTACGAATTATCGCCTTTCCCCTCGGCACATTATCAGCATAATAGAAAGTATCCCGGGAAACTGCACATATCTGCCGGTCTGAATAAGAAGCACCTTTGATTGATTTAAAGGTAAAAGGAAAAGCTCTCAATACACCCGTCGTATCAGTTTCAAATAGTTGCATAGTACCCGTTTCATAAACATACGTACCGGGAGCAGACACACCTGAAGATACCAAATGAGGAAAGTTAAATTCATTAGGTCCATTTCCTCCTATTCCGAAAGAAGTGATATAACGGAAATCCGGTAAACGATACCAGTGGAAGAAACAGTTCATACCTTCGTCTGCCGGTTTCACTACTTCAACCGTTCCATCCGGGCGGCGGGTATAGGACATAGCCGGACGATTCTGCAAAAGGAAATATCCATCTTTAATCAGCATCTCCGGTTCTGACATTTTGAAAATGGGACCTTCCTCATCCAGTATTTGATGGGTAGCTGCCAATTCTATTAGTTCTCCGAAGTCCCCATCTTTTAACGTCACACTTCCAGCCACCAGAGGAGCATCTTGTATTATCTTTGGAGTTTCTACAACAATCTCATTTGCCTCCTGCTGTTTCTGCTCTGCCTGCGACTTGCAGGCAGAGAAAAACAATAGAGACAGCAATATAATGTAAAGTAAGTGTTTCATTTATTATTTCAACTTAGCGTACAGAATATAGTTATTATCATTCTCATGAATACTATCTGCCAGTTTCTGCATACGTTCCCGATCGGTAGCTGGAATATCTTTAGCACTTTCCAGGTACTTTTCCAATGTTTCCTTCAAAGTCGCAGGCTCCATATTAGCTGTATAATATCCATTTGAACAATTGTATGGGAACCAGGGAATCGGTAAATTACCCAGATAGTCATTCTCTACTTTATAGAAAGCGCCCTTCAAAGATTCTTTATCCATAATAAAATCAGCCGGCACTTCTGTAGTAAAATTATTTTCATCCAGCTGCTTCTCTACGGATGTACTTCCCAAGAAATGACGCGGCAATTCCTTATAATCATGAATGGGAATTTCTTTCTTAGCAAAATCCATTGTGAAACGAGGATTCAAACGCCCGTTAGCATAGTGATAAAGGCTATCCGGACGACGTTCCCAGAATACAAAAAGAGAAACATCAAAGTCTGCACCATTTTTATTGCTATATACTTCATTGCTGAAGTCCGGCTTTATGGCTAAATGGCGTGAACGTATCGTATCTTGTATTTCTCCATTGAATTTCTGAGTCCATGCTATATACGGCAGATATTCAAAAGGTAGAAGGAATACAGATAACAGAGAATCTTTCGTATTTGCCTTGAAGACACCTTTCGGCACCAGACCTGGCAATGGAATACTCTGTACAGCCTGTCCTTTCAAATCATAAGCTAACAAAGATTTAGCATTCCACGGGAGTAAATAGATACGCCCGCCATCCTCATCAATCTGGGCATCATAAATCAACTGATACTCCCCGGGTCCCTGACCGAAAGCCCCCACATTAGCCAGAAATGTCCCTGCTTTATCGAAAAGTTTAAAAGGAGTCTGATCTTTACCCCATACCAATATATAATTATCAGAAACAATCACATTTCGTACAGGCACCAATGCTTCATCCCGATTGTCCAACTTCACAATCTGCAATTCATCTGCAAAATAACTCAACGGAAGTACCACAGTATCTTTCAATGCCGACAGATTACAAACCCATATGGAATCTCCATTTATAACCTCCACCGAACCGGCTATCGGCTGTGTATCCAATGCTGAACTTTTCTGACTTTGACCTCCATTTGAACAGGAACTCAATCCCCCAATAAACATCAGGCTTGCCAGCCATCCAGCACTTTTCCATTGCTTATTTTTCATATTCTTATTTTTTATGTGAAACAATGAGACAAAGGTAGCTGTCTTAGGGAGGAGAAGCAAATTATCTTATAGACAAAACTGACAGACCACTAAACGAATAAATTACTGATTTTAAGAATGATACATCTTTTACATCTAAAAGAGGTATAGACAAAAGTTCAGAAACGGCGCAAAAAATCATCCAAAGTTTCATTGTTTTCCGTCAGCCCCAACTTATCCCGTCTCATACGTTGTTTCTTACGACTAATCGAAGTACGACTAATACAATAGATATCAGATAAATCCTTGATACTAACATTTATTTTCACCAGGCAACAGAAATACACATCCTTCATACTTAATCCCGGGAACGCTTCTAACAACCTCACAGAAAACCGATCGTAACTTCCGTCCACCGTTTGACGTATGTCTTCCCACTCTTCATCAGATAAGGCTATACGCCTATTTGGACTGTCACTCTCTTCTTCGGAAGTCTCTTCTTCTTTCTCCAAAGAAGGGATTTTATGAAATGACTTCATTCGCCGGAAAAGTGATTCGCGAAGCATACCCTCTTTTTCACGTAGCATATTCAACTCCTCTGATTGCTGCAATAACTGTTCTGTCTGGCTCAGCCGCAGAGATTGCTCACGCCAAAGCTGCTTATACATCTGGCGTTTACGACGCTGCCAAACAATATAACCTACCGCAAATGCTACTACAAAACAAAGCCCTAAACTCAAAAGCCAGATTTCACGCTTCTGCTTATCTATTTTCAGACGATTCAACTCATTTTCGAGCTTAGCCTTTTCGTATTGTGTCCGATTCTCAAAACTTTCTTCTCTCCTCAGTTCATTCACAAGATGCTCATTGGCAGCAAGTGCTGCATAGAAAGAACAGCTATCTTTTCCCTGCGAAGAATACAACATTTTCAACCGTCTGGATGCCTCTGCAGCAACCCATCGATTTAATGATATAGATGCTGTACGGTAATAAGTAACGGCCGAATCGTATTCATTGACACCTGCCCAAAGATTTCCTTTTGCCAAATGATAGTAGGGTACAACTGTCCTATCATTCATATTTTTCCGTATTAAATCCATTACTAACACTCCTTCCCGAAAACGTCCGGCAGCAGCATAAACTTTGGCCACTTCCTGGCAAATAGAGCTATATTGCCATTCATTTGCCATACGACTGGCTTTCAAAAAATAGGGCATAGCCTCATCTAACATCCCTCTCGACGAATAAATAAAGGCAATAAAACGATTCACCTGCGCTTTGTCCCCCTCACGTTTAAAAAAGTTTTCAGCCAATTGCATGTAAAACAATACACTATCCATATTGGCAGAGTTATGAGAAGCTGCTCTTCCTTTATTAAACAGATTCAGACCAATTGCAAAAGAATCGGGCACTATCCGTGAAGGGGCAGTATACAATTCTTTTCCCCCTCTTCCGCAAGAAAGAAGGACAATTAGTATCAAAAGCAGGAGTAGCAGTTTCTTCATAGTATTGAACGATTATCGATTACGCTTCAGGAATATACGATCTGAAATAGTGGCGGGTAACTCCCTCTCATAGTGAGTAACCATAATCATCGTTTTATCCTGCCGACGGCAAAATGCCTCGATTACTTTCTTCACCCGGCGACGGTTATAAGTATCCAAGCCATGCAAAGGTTCATCCAATATCAGTAATTCCGGATCTTTTACAAAAGCTCGTGCCAGTAGTGCTAGGCGTTGCTCACCACTGGATAATTGCAAGAAAGGTTTATCTTTAAGGGCGGCAATACCAAAAATATCCATCCACCATTCACAAACAGACATTTGTTCTGCCTTCGGACGTTTATACAATCCAATGCTGTCATGCAGGCCGGAAGCAACAATCTCAATAGCCGGCAAATTCTTCAAATAAGCGCGGTGCATTTCAGGGCTGACATACCCGATGTGTTTCTTTATTTCCCAAATACTTTCACCTGTTCCCCGTTTTCTCCCGAACAGGCTGATATCACAAGCATATGATTGGGGATTATCGGCACATACAAGACTCAATAAAGTCGATTTACCAGCCCCGTTTTCTCCACTCAATGCCCATTTTTGTCCACGCATCACCGTCCAGTCCAGTTCTTTCAAAATAGTGCGGTCGCCATAACGGATACTGACTTTATTCAGTTTTACCACTTCATCGGAAACATAATTGGTATTATCATAAGGCAAATCGATAATGCGTTGTTGCAAATCTTCGGGTACAGGTATATCTGCATTCCGAAATATAGTAAGGTATTGATCACGTGGCATCATCTGTCCTACTGTACGATTTGCTATTGGTAGTACTTTATCTATATATGCGGGAATATCATCCACCATAGAGAGTATCAGGATAAGTTGCACGGCAGACCGTTTAGCTAATCCTTCCAGCAAGGTATTCAGCAGCTCACGGGTTTGTGCATCCAATCCAATGAAAGGATTGTCCATGATAAGCACACGAGGAGCGGTAAGCAGTGCTTTCACTAACTGAAATTTGCGCAACTCGCCGCTGGAAAGAAGAATCATCGGCTTATCCAGCATAGGTTCGATGCAAAATAATTCAAAAAGTTCTTGTTTTAGGGCCTCATCCCTAACTGCTCCCAACATATCCTTAACTAATGGTACATCATCATGGTCATGAGTATTCCAGCGTTGTTGATAATAATAATTAGCATCCGCCGAACCGTATGTATCACGGAAAGCAATGTATTTGACATTATCATAGACCGTTTGTGATGCAGAAGGAGAAAAGTCATAAGTAAGTGTCCCTTCTTTCAATGGATATTTCCCGATAAGCATATCTACCAAAAGGCTCTTTCCTGAACCGTTAGGCCCTACAATAGCAATGTGTTCGTCTGCAGGAAAAGAAATGGAAACAGGTGCAGCCAATCGCACAAGCGGATTACGTGCCACCCCTCCATTCAAAGATATAGTATATGATTGCATCATTGGAGACATATTTTGTTTTATAATGCCGCAAAGATACCAAGTTTTCCGGTTTTACTTACCCTAACAAACAGACAGTTTACGCAAATTGCCTATTTTTAAGCAAGTAATCTGAAAGTAAAACTGATAATATAGCATCATATCTATAAAAATATCGCCCTTGCCAGTATGGTTACTTACAAGGGCGATATTTTTTATAGATACTTATTTATAAATAATAAGTGCAGATTGTGCCGGAACCAGCACTTCCGAACCATAAAGTGTACCCAGTCCATTTTCATTTATAAATCCATCCTTGCATACCACTGTGTATTTGCCTTCAGGCACAACCAGCTTTGCCGGCTCTTTACGAGAATTCAGTGCCACGATAATATCTTCCCAAGCATCTCCATTAGCATTCTCCTTCAAGCGATATGCAACCAGATTATTACCCTCTACCGGAAGGAATTCCAAATGTTTGCGCACCAGTTCCGCATCTCCCATACGGAAAGCAGGATGATTTTTACGCAACTGTATCAAACCTTTATAATAAGCAAATACATCAGCATATTCAGCTTTGCGTTTCCAATCGATCGCATTGATAGAATCAGGACTCTGATAACTGTTATGTACCCCTTTCTTATCACGCATCACTTCCTCACCTGCATAAATAAACGGTATGCCTTGTGAAGTAAATACCGCCGTCTGTGCCAGTTTATCCAACTTGACAAGTTCCTGCGGTGTAATGCCTGGAATACTTACATTCAGCCTGTCTACCAGACACATATCATCATGACAAGATACATAGCTGATCATCTGCGTCGGCTGTTCAGCCCATGAAGCCTTACTGTAATTCACTGAGTCATTATCCACCTGCGGATGCTTGATGGCACCCACAATACCAAACTTAATACTCTCCTCTCCACCGGGAAGTCCGGCAAGGAAAGCACCTTTGTGGTTATCATTGAACGGACCACGCAGAGCATCACGCATTTCATCGGAGAAAGCGGCAATACCGGGCATCCGATACGTATTCATCTTCATAGCCAGAGAGTCCTCCGGCATTTGAGGAGCCTTAGCCGCCCATCCTTCACCATAAATAATGATACTCGGATCAACCGCCGTAGCAGCCTTGCGGATTTCATTCATTGTTGTAATATCATGAATTCCCATCAGGTCAAAGCGGAACCCATCAAGATGGTATTCGTTAAGCCAGTGCAATACAGACTCTACCATATATTTCCTCATCATAGGACGGTTACTTGCCGTTTCATTACCACAGGCAGACCCATCAGCGAAGCTACCGTCCGGCATCTGACGATAGAAATACCCCGGTACTGTACGTTCAAAATTACTTTCAGCAGTGTTAAATGTATGATTATACACTACATCCAGCACCACCCGGATGCCGGCCTTATGTAAAGCCTGCACCATTTGCTTGAATTCCTTAATACGAATAGAAGGATTATAAGGATCGGTAGAATACGAGCCATCAGGTACATTATAGTTCTGCGGATCATATCCCCAATTATATTTATTTTCATCCAATTTCGTTTCATCCACCGAAGCATAGTCATAAGACGGTAAAATGTGAACATGTGTCACACCCAGTTCTTTCAAATGATCAATACCGGTTGCCAGCTTCTCAGGGCTAAGTGTACCTTCTTCCGTCAGTGCCAGGAATTTACCTTTATGCTGAATGCCCGATGAAGGATCGATAGAGAAGTCACGATGATGCATTTCATAAATAACAGCATCGGCCGGAGAAGCCAAAGCCGGTCGCTTATCTTGTGCCCAACCTTCAGGATCGGTTGCCTTCATGTCAATGATAGCAGCACGTTTTCCATTCACCCCTACCGCTTTCGCATTGATGCCCGGAGTATCTCCCAGCCATTTATCCTTGATCTTCACATTAAATGTATAAAATTTCCCTATCAGGTCTTTTTCCACCTTTGCCGTCCAGGTTCCTTCCTTATCAGATACCATAGAAACAGTCTCATAAGCATGGCCGCCATCACCCGCATCAAACAGCATGAGGCGTACTTCATCGGCAGTCGGCGCCCACAATGTAAAATTCGTAACTTCGGGAGTATACTCCATTTCCGTCAGGCTGCCCGAACGAACGGGATACAACTCATAAGACGCGTACTCATTCTTCGTTGGAGCACAGCTGGCAACTGTCGCTGTGGCTACTCCAATCAAGGCAAGTTCATTCAGTTTCATGGTGGTTATTTTAAGTTTTAGTATTAATATCAGATCTTATTTCTTCACTTTATCCGGGTTTTTGGCCATAAAGTCTTTCCATCCGTGATACCCTTTCTCTACTGTGGGACGCCCCATTTGCAAAAAATGGCAATAAGCAGCAGCCAGCCCGTCCGTAGCATCCATAAATGTAGGCATATCTTCCTTTGCAAAGTGAAGCATACGTTGCAACATATCTGCTACCTGCTCCTTGGAAGCCTGGCCATTTCCAGTAATAGCCATTTTTATCTTAAGAGGGGCATATTCCGTAATAGGGATATCACGGCTGAGGGCAGCAGCCATAGCAACTCCCTGAGCACGCCCCAGCTTCAACATAGATTGTACATTCTTACCGAAAAAGGGAGCTTCAATAGCAAGTTCATCAGGCAAATAACTCTCAATGATGCTCAATACCCGTTCGTGTATATGGCGAAGTTTAAGGTAATGGTCACCAAACTTGCGCAGGTCAATAATACCCATAGCAATCATCTCAGGTTTTGTCCCCACCACACGCAGCACTCCATATCCCATAATGGTAGTACCGGGGTCGATACCTAAAATTATCTTTTCCTTGACCGGTTGTATCACTCTATCACCTCCATCAATGTAGGAAAGCCAACCACCTTATCCTGGAATATCTTAACCAGCTCATCGTTTAGTTTCACTCCTTGCTCCATGTGCCAGCGATGCAGAATGGCGGAGTTTTCCACTTCAAACTGAAGGGAATAGCATGTGCTGCCCTCTTCACGATGGCTCAGTACACGGACAATACGCGGCGTATGCAATGCACCGGTTTTCTCTACTTCGGGTAAATAGAATTCCTTTATCCAAATCAGGAAGTTATCTTCCTGTCCTTCTTCCACTTGATAGGTTGTATTATAGATCAGCATATTTTTTCTTTCAATTTGTTTCGCAAACATAGCAATTATTTCAGAATAATGCATTATATTTGCGCCACCAAAACAAGAGAAAGCTCGCAAACGTTAGCGAAAGATCGAAAAGGGGGGGTTAGCTCATCTGGCTGTTTTCTATCAAAACATAAACAACTGCCTATCAATAATATATCTATCTATTTTTATCTTTAATATAGTTATCATAGCAATTTTATAGCAATTTTGGTACTATTCTTCTATTTCTTATAAATACTACCATTGAAAAAAACTATAGCTAACACCAATGCCCGCATACATCCCGCACGGATAGCCGTAACCAGCCTGCAAACCTATCCCCCAACGCTTCTTTTTCGGTGTATGGTAAATATCATTCGTCACTGTCTGATATACGGTTCTCGGAAATATCTGCAAACTGTCCAGCTTCGGACGATACCCACTTACCCATGCCCGGTAAAGACTATCCTCATAATAAGCCTGCTCACGATGAACAACAGTGTCACCAATACGAATAGTATCTGTTAGCTGGAAAACTAACAGAGGAGCTATAGGTGCAGAGATAAGTAACGTATCAACCTTTACAACAGTCTTTACCTTTGTCTCGGTACGTATTTCTGCTGAGAGAGGCTCGTGCGGACGGAACCAAGCAACCACACAAGCCACAGCCAGCAATATGACTAATATCCAAGATAGCTTTTTCACAACGCAAGAACCTGTTTACGGTTTGCCCCTTCCCGGTAGCTGACGTGTACCCAAGCAAAGTTCTTTTCGTCGATCAATTGATCGAAGGGCAAGCCTAATGACTGGATCATATAGAACAACTTCTTGTTCTCTTTCGGGCTTCCCCCGGTGATGTCCGCCGCCCGCCCTGTCATGTGATCGCTTGTTGCAGAACTAGAACCTTTCACGGCTTTATTCAATTCCGGGCAACGGAAACCACTGTTCACCCGTATAGGCTTTCCGTAGGCGTCCCGTAACGGATCGAGAACATTATCCACTAATGCAGTCATATTGACTACATGTTCCTTCTTACATCGGTTATCAATTCCCAACCGGTCGGCAGTATCTGATTTACAGAGTTCTGCGATTGTGAAATATTTCATAAGCCTTTGTTTTACATAAAAATACGTTATATTTGCAGAAACGTCTTTGTTTATCATTTAGTTGCAAAACTTATACGAGAGGAAGCCGTTGCGAAACTCCTTCCTCCAACATCAATAACCATTCTGAGGAATACGTTCGCCGCATCTCTTTTTCTCGCAACGTTTCAGAGCCAGCTCAAGTTTAAGATTAGAGTTGTCTTCCTTTAATGCGAACAATTCATCCTGTACCCCTCTTAAACGACCTGTCTGTTCTACAAATCGTTCCTCTTTCTCGGACAGCTGTTTTTGCAGGAACTCATTGTATTCCCGCAAAGCCTTGAATTCCTCAGCATCCGCGCGGGCATCATCAATGCGCGCATTCGTCTTGCGGCTCATCCAGAACTTTGCAAGCTGTTTGATACCTTCAATACCGCCCAAAGCGGTTATCAATATGACCCAATCATTTAAGTTCATACTACTTTATTAAGCCTATGCGGGTGTTCAGGACCGTACATGTTTTAATCACCCCGTCTTTACGCATCTTGCAGATCAACGGTTCTATAAACAGGTTTGCTTTCTGCCTTTCCGCTTCGAAACGCTTGTTCTTGCTTGTGTCAGGAACTACCATGGACCCGCCATAGGTTTGAATCTTAATGCCTGTGGTGGTACTGTTCTGATCCGCTATTTGCAGATACCGGGCGAACGCATAGTAACAGATAACTTTCTCCGCCCCGGCGTAGTCCTCCCCGTCGGGGATGTACTTCTCAGGTATGGCGGCATACATTAAGTCCGTTTGGGGCAGGATATCAAGTAGATCGGCCTCAAAAAAGGCTTTTTCTATCTTGTTATCCTTAACGTCCGTGGCGATTTCAAATAACTGCCGGAATAGTGCTATCGGATACGACATATTCATCAAATTTATTTTCAATTTCTGTAATTGTGGGGTCTAAATCGAATATCTGGAACAGTTCGCGAGATATGCGGTAACGTACCTTTGCGAGACTGTTACGATAGACTTTCTGTAGCTCCTTGATAACCTCACCCGAGGCGTTGGAAAACGTCATAAGAGAGCTGTCAATAAGCGGTAACGGTATATTGTAGGCAGCTATGGCAATGTCTTTGCGCAAAGGCTCTACATAGGCCTTGTACAAATCCCTGTCTATCGGTGAACCTAATTGATCCACCTTGATAAATGGCTTGTCGGTACCTACGTTTTCGTCCCTTACAGCAAGAACCGAACCCGCGTTCTCGCTACCCATCATCTCTGACAAGGTTTCCCTGAACTCATTCTGCGCTTGTTCCGTCTCAAAGTCTCCGTGCGAGACAATGGAACACATGTGGAAGCCTCGCCCCAAAGTTCGGTTAACGTACCTGCCGTTCTTGTCCTCCGCGCCCATTTCGTTGCGTACCGCATGGAACAGGCTCAGGGGATAAGGCCGGGTAGTGCCAAGGTTAACGTACAAAAGCTGCCCCGGATGGTTTTCCAATCCTCCGTAATCCTCTACCTCCACCGCGAAGTGATCAGGATCGTACGTCGGGTATTCCGTTGAGTTCTCCGAGACGTTGGTAGCTTTGATATTCTCCTTAAGCCAGTTGTTGAAAACGCGCCACCTTTTAATGGTCGGGTCTTTTCGATAGTTATCGTGCAGTTCCGCCCGGACATATTCGAACGGAACGGTATACACGTCAACAGGCTTGTAGCCCGAAGAGGTGATCCCGTATTGGATTATCCATGCCCAGCCCTTAAAACGGGAAATATCGTTGGCGGTGGTCTCTAATATGTCGTTCATGTTATAACCGTTTCCGTTCGTCTTCTCTGCGAATTCCTTGTTTTTAAAGCCTTCGCAGATAATGTTTTCCGTCATTTTTTCTACGGCCGCACTTGCAGTCTTAGAGGCGTATATAAGCTCAGAAATTTCCTGTGGGTATAGATTTCCATCCCCGTAGTTAATTACCTTCTCGCCCGTATTGGCGGTTAATTTTAATGCTCTTTCGACAATGAGCTTGCAACGGTTAAAACCTAACATATTATTTTTCCATTAAGTTAATAAATTGTTCAGCGTATGCTGGATTCTCTTTCATGAGACGTTCAGCGATCTCGTCCGTCATATTGGCGGCTTTATAGATAACCCCGTCTACATAGTGGACGATACGCGCACCCGGCTTCATAGCCCACTTGTACACCTTGCCAGTCAAATACTTAGTTTGATACCAAAGTTCCACAAATTCCATGTCCATGTGGCAGTTGTAATCCAGTTTCAAACCTGTATATTTGAAATATGCATCTACTTTTTCCTGTAATGTATTCAATACGGAAATGCCCGTATTAGTGTCAATAACAGGCTGATCATTGTCTGCCTGTGCACTCATAGTTGTTGCTTTTGCCATCAGTTAAAAATTTTAATTTGTTGACTACCCTAATAGGTTTTCATCTAATGAATTTATGGGGTTACGGGATCACCCCCCCCCCCGCGGGTACTGCGGTTGACAACGCTACATAATCGGATTCTGACATCCGATATACAGTAGTCCCCGTTTGCCATTCTTCCACACCGAAGGTGGTACGAATATAGCCGTTACCGTCTGTATCACTTTCAATAGACAGGCATTCAAGCGGATAACCCAGGCCGTAAACACGATATATACCGTTTCCGTGATCAACAGCGATTATTACTTGCCCGTTCATACCTGAACCATTGGTAGATCCTGGAACAGTCGATATAAGATCAGACCTAAAAAGGGTCAAATCAAAAGTAGGGTCAATTGCTTGCGGATATACTTCCCCGCCTTTTAAACCCATCGTTATTTTAAGTGCACCATTAGCCGTTTCTACAGATGCGGCTGCGGGCGTACCCGCAGCACGGGTTATTGTAGCAACTGCGGGTGTACCGCCAATAGTATAACTCACAACGCTTGACGCGTTAATTATTTTTGCCGAAACGGGTCTGCCCAGTGGTGCAACTGGAGGCGCACCGCACGGTAACAACTGGCTTCCTAATATAGAACTCAAGCATGGCATATTATTTTTCTCCTTTCTTTTTATTAATAAACTGCTGCATCGTACATAGCGATATAAGTAGATTGCTGTACCTGCAAACTATCCTCCCCAATAAACTGTTCAGGCGTTTCCATATTCACCGTTATCCAATTTCCGTTATCATGGGTTGTACGGTCGTATGCCGTTGCGGATAACCCGTAGTATAGCCCATAAACGCGATATGTAACGTTTGCCTCTTTTGTAAAGAGTACGAACGACCCGTTAGGGATTGCCCGTAAAACATTCTGTCTGAGCGTAAAGTTATTCACTGCGGTTATGGTTAGAGAAGCCGAAAAAGATAAAGCATTGGGCGCACCCTCATTTATTTTCAGACTTTCTGTAACTACTAACGTTCGTTTAGGGGTGTCGATCTTAAAAGCTTTTGCACCCGCTGCAAGAGTTACAGCACTAACAATCGAGGTAGCTGTAGGATCAAAAGTGAAAGACACTATATCCTCTTTGTTAACTATAAACGCGTTTTCTATCCCCGTTGAGCCAGTATCGCAGTCATATTCGAAACCGCCTGCTAATTTTGATATACATGCCATAATTAATATGCTATATTTGTTAGAATTGTATTAATTGCTGTGGGGTTCACAGATTGCAAATAATTTCCTGCCGATCCGTCTGGTGCAGTTAAAGTAACAGTTGCTAACTGTCCGTTAGTATTTAGGTCTAAATCGTATCCCGAGCATTCCAACGGAGAAATAGAGCCAACGAAGTAATACCCCATGCTATTAGTCTCTATCAAGACATAAAAACGCCCGCCCAATAATTGGATGCCTTGTGCTACCATTGAGGCCGGAACTTTAAACATGACTGATATATCCAGTTTGTTGGAGGCGTCCGCAGCCCTGACTGCTGTAGTTACTTGGATGTTCTGTTTATACCCTTCCACCTTGTGGCTACCAGTGCCTGGTGTAAAGGTAACGGTAAGAATAGACCCCGAGGTAGAAAAGGTTAATGCCGCGTCCTGGGTGTGCATCAAATATATGTTTTTTATGCCATGTGTGGGTAACGTACAGTCAGTAAGGATACTTCCCTGTAGTCTATTTAAACAAGTTTTTCCCATATTATTTCTATTAATTGAAAAAGGGGCTAGGGTTTTTAGTCCCAACCCCTTTTATATGTTAATTACTTATCCTATTATGCACGGGCGGTTAACCACAACTGCATTTTCTCAGGTGCAACCAACATTGCGTCAGCGGCAAACAAGGTCTGTGAGTAGTAGTTACGGCTCTTAGCATCCTGAATGAACGGTGAAATAACCGTTTCCGCGCTTTCCAGTGCAAGCTGAATATTGTCTTTCGGAGTGAAAGCAATGAACGCCGTATCCTCGCCATCTGCCAAAGCGGCGTTAGACACGTGGCGCAAATCTGTAACCCTGTACCCTTCAAAGAAATACTCAGGCCTTCCGTCAACCAAGAAACTTTGTGCCGCGCTGTTGCCTTTGTCTTCCAACAGGTTTTTGTACAGTCGCATGACGTTGGATGATACGAAGAACTCCGAGCGATCTAAAGTGTCCGGGCGCTGGCCGTCAACGCAAGCGCGAAGGGCTGTAAGAACGCCTTCGGTGGTAAGAGTCAACGCGCCTTCGGTCATTGTGGAGTCTTTATACTGCTTGATGATACCACCGTTAGTAAAGATGCCGTATCCTGTGGCCGAGCTTGTAACGTCGCCATCCAGCCAAGCCAAACGCAACAGGTCCGCTTCCAGCACTTTCAGAACTTCCGCCTGAATGAATCCCGCCAATTCTGTTTCGGAGAAATTGTCGTCGAGATTGATTCCGCGCGCTACCATCTTGCCCCACAAGTTTTGCAAGCAGATTTCGATCGGCAACTCGATAGGCGCCATGGTGTAATACTTAACCTTGTCGCTGATCGAGTCGTAGAAGTTTGTCCCACCACAACCCGCGGATTTTTTCAGCGCTTTGTCCGCTGCAGTAAGAGACACAACAGGAGTGTTGTTTGCGATACCGTTCAGTACGGTAATACCTCTCGATATTTCACCAGCCAAGCCGACGGTTAACGAGATCACATCGTTAAGGCTGTTAAGATTTAGTTTATTAAGGTCAGTAAATGTAAATGCCATAGTCTTTTTTGTTTATTTGTTATAAAATCTTTTAGCAGCTTCGGAAACTGCGGATTTGCTTAGTTGAGTCTTGCCGGTTCTCGGCATTCCTGATCCCGCCGTGTTCGGCGTACGGGTTGCACGGTTGAACTGCGCGGTCAGGTTATTAACAGAGGTCGCCATCGAAGATACGGAAGCCTCCAAAGCGGCAAGGCGGTTTGAGAACTCGTCGGGAACGCCACCCGATCTACGGGTTTCGCGGCCGATCTCTCTTTCGTCTCTGATCTCGTCCTCCTGCTCATCGCGCGGGTCTTCGGACGGTTTGACCTCGGCAATCATTCCATTTTCGATTCGCAAAACCAGAATGGCGTCGTCAACCTTGATTCGGATTTCGCCGTCGGGATGTACGTTACCATCGCTATCGAAGACCTTATCGCCGATAGCCATGATTTCGCCCTTGGCTTCAATCGTTACTTTATCGCCGCTTACCGTTTCCACGGTCTCAGTGGCAAAACTGCTTTTCTTTAGCATTGATGCAAAAGCACTGAAAAATTTGTTCATTTTCTTTTCATTTTGGTTATTATTAAATAGACTTGAAGTGGCTGCGGGTAAACCTACAATGTCGCACGCATATATTTCGACAAATTTCGTAACATCTATTGCAGTACCGTTCAAAATCCTTTCGTCCATACCCATAACGGAAATGCCTAACATTTCAGGCTCTTTTGCGATCATTGTCGCGATGAAGGCGGCTTCGTTAGGATACGCCTTTTCCAAAGCTTCGGACATCTCGAAATCTGCGTAGGCGACCCCGTTATCATAAACGAAATTGGTGAATCTGCCTAAATACCCGTCCAGCATATCTTTGCCGTTGTGGGTACGTCTGCAATGAACGGGCTTTTCATTCCCTAGCGCTACAACGCTCTGAACGGCATCGTTCGTAATGTTTAACGGGTATATACCGCCTTCCCATTCTCCGACGTTGGCGGTAGTACCCGACTGAATGATTCTTAGTTTTTCAAATTTCATAAATTCCGTTTTGTGCAAAAATAGACGGTTGAAATACAACCGCCATTTCTGAGTGAGTCGTTTGGTTAATAGCTTGCTAAATTTTGCACTACCGCAACGTCACTCTGTCCCGAGTTTATATCCTGAACGGATACCACCGGGTTAGGCATGTTTGCAACAGCGCCGATAACAACCCCTGCCAATTGGTTTATACTTTCGTTCGACAAACGTATGTTATCCATCTGACGGGTTAAGCGGTTGGCCTCCGAGATGCTCGCCACCATGCCGCCGTCGGCGAACTTGTACAGGCCAGAAGTAGCGAACGAGTTTCCCCCGTGCGCCTCGTTCAATGCCGATAACGCGTTAATCGCGGCACTCGCGGACCGCTTCATAATATAAACGTTCTCGCCGCCCTCGGCCTCAAATACCTGCCCGTTATCTCCCCGGAACGTTACGCCACCTTGAGCGTGAGACCTTCCGACGATCTGACCGCCTTTCGCGTACTTCTTAACACTGGTATTGACTTTCGTGTCAGGGTCTTTCTGCTTGGCGATAGACATTACTTGTTTCATACCGAAAGCGATAACGATAGCTGCCTGTGCGATACCAAGGATACCGCCCTGCGCCAATGCTTTAGTTGCGCCCAGGTAAGTATTGATAGTTGCTTGTACAATTCCAAAGGCTTTTCCGGCCTCGCTTTCCTCGCCGAGTAAAGAAGACATCTGGCCTGCCAATCCCGCCGCCATTGTCAACTCAGCGTTAACACGTGCTTTGGCAATCTCTTCCTTGGCCTTTTCATACTTCTGCTGTATAAGAGTTGTATCCGCGCCTATCCTTTCGGCTGCTGCCATCTCCTGTGCGTATTGTGCATCCAACTGGGCTTGCCTTAGATCATACTGGTTCGTTATCTCTGACATCTCCAGTTCCTTGCGATTGGCTTCATCCATAGCGCGCCTTTCCTTATCCAGTGCGGCTTGGTCGGCCTCCATTTGCTGTTGGATTTTCATAGTTTCCAACTTTAGGGCCGTTTCCTTGTTGGCATACTCCTGCTGAGTTATCAATCCTTGTTCCAATCGATAGCGTTCGATCTCCAAGCTCTTTTCGGCGAGTTCCTGCTGGTTGGCCAACTTAGTAACATTCGTATCGTTGTTCAACTCGCGTTCCTTAATGGAAAGATCGAGTGTCGTTAAAGCTATCTCCATCTGTTTGATAGTTTCTTGCTGCAACTCTCGTTTCCGCTTCTCTGCTTCCTCCGTAGCTTTGATAGCCGCTTGTGCCTTTGCCTGTTCGGCTGCTGCTGCAGCGGCTGAGTTTTTAGCGATCTCCTGTTGTTCGAATGAACTTTGCTGAGAAATAAGTTCCCTTCGTTTGTCGGCATACTCCGCTTGCTTGGCTTGCAATGCCGCTTGAGCTTCCATTACTTGTCGTCTCTCTTCTGCGGTTGATTTGCTTAACTCCTTTTCAGCGTTTATTTGATCGTACTTCTTTTGGAGAATTCCTACCTCTATATTCTCCATTTGTTTCAACGTGGATAACCCCTGATTTGCGGCTGCCTCGCGTTCCTTAATGGACTTTGTTTGATCGGCTATAATAGATTTTTGGTTAGCAAGTTCACGGGACATGGCAGATAATGTAGTCAAAGAGTCTGTTTCCATCTCGTAGATGGCTTGCTCCTGCCTTGTAAGCTCCTTTGCCGCATTCGCTGCTTTAGCAGTCTCACCCGATATCAGCCCTATAGTAGACAGCAGGGAAACAACCTTGGTTGATACCCAGTCTATCGCCTTGGCAACGCCGTTTAACATGTTCGTAATGCCGTCCAGTATGCGGGAAAATATCACTTCGAACGGGGCAAACGCGGCTTTCAGGTTCGTAGCCATCTCCGTGTTGCGCTTCATCAGCTTTTCGACCGTTGATATCAGCGTCAAGATGAGACCGACAATGGCAAGGATAGGATTAGCCCTCAGAACCGCATTAAATGACTTGACGGTTCCCATGGCACCCGACATGTTGGAGGCTAAAGCACCTGTAGCGCCTGATAAGCCTTTCGTATTCGATAGCGCCTCTTGAACACTTTCCGCGTAATTACCGACGTTACGCCTGTTGTCTCCTACAGCCTTCTCCATCTCCTTCAATCTGTCGGAAATTTCCTTGGTTTCGGTTGCAAGCTTTTTGCCCTCCTCCGTATTGTTACGGGTCTCGGCGCTCATGGCGTTTAGCTCCTTGGTGTTCTTGGCAAGTTGGGCGCGCAACGCGTTAACACTGCTCTCCTGACTTGTCAAAAGGGTAGTGTTAGCTTTTATCTCGGCGTTATTGTCCGCTATAGACTTGTTTGTCTCTATCATTGTTTTGGATAACTCCGTCTGAGCTTTTGTCGAGTTGGCTACTACCTTTCGATATTCTTCCTGCGATAGAGACCCCGCCTTAAACGCTTTACCTGCTGCCGTTACCTGCGCCTGCTCGTCTTTAAGTGCGGCACTGAGTTGCTTCTTCTTGTCGGCAAGTTCGATTGACTTCGCGATAAGCTCGTCCAGCGCGTCAAGCGCCCCCGACGAGTCTAACGATATATCCAATAATGTAACATTTTCTGCCATAATCGATAATTATTTGTTAATTGCTATCAACGTAACCTGGGCTGTCTCTTTAGACGCGTCCCAACTCTGTAAACTTCTCAGGTAGAAATACCCGCCCAGCTCACCTACGAAATACTTGGCATCCATTTCCATTCCCAATACGTCAAAGTAACTCAGGTTCATGGTACAAGTAACCTGCCACCCGGGCGTAAACTTTGCGAAGTGCTGGTTAAAGTATGTCTGGTAGCCGTCGGGGGATGAAAACCAGTCAAGAACAATAAACCCCGTAGAACTTTGAACCATATCAACCGTCTTAGTAGCAGCCCTACCAGCAACAGGGAGATTGCTTTCCGGGCCGTTCGCTATCGCGTTAAGTGCCCGGTCAGAACCTCGGACGAATGCGGAAAGCTCTCCTACCTTGCACAAGTATCCCCGTGACATGTTGGATACAGGAGCGTACACAGCCGTGTCTATTTGAGCTTTACCCGTCCAGTTAACCACGGTGTCACTCACTATTGGGCGTAGTTTTAAGGAAAACGGATTCGGGTTATAGTCATAAGTCCATCCGAACGCTTTGCAGTAAGCTTGAACCAAGTCATACGCCTGTGTAAACCCTATGTCGAACACAGACGTGGTGGAGGCATCGGGATTCGATACCGCGGACACCCGCAAAGTAATGCCGTACGCCTCGGCTGCGGATAATCCCGTGTATGGCGCACGTACCGTACCTGTTCCTGCGCTGTTATCCGAAAAGTAAAAGTATGTAGCGCTGTTCTTCACGCCTCGGAGTTTTAAAAACTGCGACGTGTCCGCCGTATATTTATACGCCCCGTCCACGTATGCAGCCCCACGTGTAAACGCTATATACTCGGCACTACTTCGGTTAGACACGAGATATATAGTAGCGGGCGCGTTTGATGGCATTATGACAAAGCTACCGGGTTGCGCGACTACTGAGAAATCCACACTGTCGAACTGTTCGATAGGGAGTGCAACTTGGTAGTTGGAAAACATCATGTTCAACGACGGGTAATACTGGCCGTCCAATGTAGGATACGACCGAACAAACGTAAGCGCCGATTCCCTATCCAGAACTGCGCCCGCCGTAGTGATTGCGTCGTTATCATTTATATCAAACCTATAATTTGGTACCAGACTACCGTATGACGGGTAATCTATGGCAGGTCGGTTTATCTGGTTACCATACCCGTATGCCAAGGCGGAATCAAGTGATGATCTCCACTCGCTTGTACCGCCGCCCACAGGACGTGCCATACAGGGAGCTTTTACATCGGATAACTTGTTCGCTTGATCTACCAAGGATATATTGTACGCGTCGTTAGAGGCGGTAACGTTTACTCTATACACACCCGACCCGATCGGGGATGTCAGCCCGCCAAAACCTATGTTAGCGTAATATGGAGATTTACGGGTGTACAGCCACGGGTAACGGATAGCCCGAAACACACGGTCGTTAACTTCCGACCGGGGAACACTGATCGAACCAGAATAGCTTACCGTCGGTTCGGAGAACTCTATAGGATCAACGTTCTGCACGTTCAGTTTCACAGACCCGGCGGATAACCCGTCAAGCTTAATACCGTCGATTGTTATTGTAACTTCCATGTTTATGCCTCAATTAGTTCAAATTTACATTTCAGGTTAACCGACTTGCCCAGCGCACCGCCCTGAACGAGGTATGCCGTCGGATTGGTTACGGTAACGCGCGCCCACTGGTTGATGTCTATGGGGCACACTCCTTGGATATCCGCTGATCGGCAAAGCGATAAAATGGCCGTATTGTTCTCGTCCGTTATGGGTATGGCCAGCGTTATAGTGTACGACGTCACGCGCGCCCCGCCATAATAGTAGCTTTGCACCACGGGTTGTATCTGATAGGCATAAACGTGCAGCCAGTCGTAAAGCCCGTATGAGTTCAGCCATTTAAGCGTAACGCGTTTGGTACGGTCGGGGCAGTAAGGGTATCGGCGTTTATAGCGCGCATATCCCCATGTCCCGCCATTGCCGTTAACCCTGAACTCAATGTTGCTTAGGTTGGCGAGGTTCCACCCGTAGCCCTGCGCCACGTTTGTAGGCGTTCCAGAGGCCCCTTCGTTACGGTAGCCTATGTACTGGCTGGCGGCGCGTTGCCCGTACCACACCCTTTGCGTGTAGTAGTTTCCTACCAGAGGGGAGCTGCCGGATATGGCAAAGTCCGGGCGTTCAAAATACCCGTCCGAATAGTCCGACAAGTTTTGCAGGCTGGTGGACGTGGCAAACTTCGCGTATCTGGCTGGGAAGTGTATGACATAGAGTGCTATAGTGTACGCTGTTGCTCCTTCCGTGTAAGATACGCTCACGTAGTCGTATGTGTTGGTGGTAGTAACCGTGCTTTTAAGAAGGGATTCGGCGGCTGCGGCCATCACGGACAAGTCCAATATCATATTTTCGTACACCTGTATGTAACCGCCGATTCCGGTATTCACGCCGTTACGCCAATATGATAGCCGTAATGACGTTACGTTCCCCGTGCCCGTAAGCTGTAAAGGTGTGTACAGGCTTGCCCCGATGGCTCCCACGTTAAGGTTTCCGCCGCCCGTTGCGGTATTACCTGTGAGTAAGTCTTTTATTACCATATCATTTACTTAAAATTGTTAGTAATTTGGTGGATACGATGCGGTTCACTTCCACCGTCAGCCGCTTAACCATATCAGGGTTGAGGATGCTACTCGCCACTCCGCCCGTATTGAACTCGTTGGGCACTTGTATGCCGTCCCGCTTGATGGCGTAGGCGATAGCCCATGCGGCTTCTTCGGGAATGTCCGTGCCGGCATTGGCGTTCTTGTCGCGTATCCATTTCTTTATCGCGGATACGGGCGGCATGGTTCCGGCCCTTCGTCCGTCCTCCATCTGGTAAATGTAGGCAGGGGCGACTATCTTTATGCTCTTGCCATCCTCTACGACTTTAGTCTCGCGGTCGAACTCGCCGGACGCGTTTAACTTCATCCGGTAATAGTTAGCTACGATTTCATCTCGTACGCCCTGCACCAACTTCACTATTTCACTGTCCATTAGCTGATGTCCAATGTCGCCTCCCAACCCGACTTGATGCTATCATACTGGTTTTGCACTTTGTTCAGCCGTATGCCGCTAATCTCGTACCCGCAGATGAACGATTTCAGGAATTCCTGCATTAACAGGTCGGTGCGTATCAGCGTCTCAATCTCTACGGCATCATCGCGCATATACGCCGATACGCCCATGCAACGAACGATGATCGTATATGACACGGCGTTAGGAACGTTAGGGTCTACATAAGAACCGTTAGACACATCCAGCGTGAAGAAATCATCGCTGATTTCGTTGGCGGCTACATTCTGTACTTCCGTGCCTCCGAACACGAGCGTCTTTCCCATCTGGAAAGCCCGCACACTCGCTTTGTTAAGTATATCTCCGAATGTCATAATCAACGGTATTTTTGTTGCTGTTTCTTAAGTTCTTTCTTCTCCTTCTCGATCTCGTCGTTACGCTTGGCAATGGCGAGCATCGCATCGGAGTAGTTCATCTTCTTGGCATCCTCAAAACTGCAGTGAAACAGTTCTGCGGTAATCTGTACAAGACCGAGCAGGTTCTTCGCCTGCCTGATGTTCTCGTCGCCTGTCAGCGCGCTTTCGCCAGTGTTACGCATATTCTGGAAAATGACGCGTTCCAGATTGTCGGCGTACTCCAGTTGCTCGATTATGTACTTGTCGAGCTTGGCGGCGTCTAATAGCGTCGTAGGCGAATAATTGTCGTCCGTCCATGCTTCTATACGTCTGATGGGATTTTCGGCTCTACGCGTCTCCAAAATAGCCCATAGACCTATTTCTTCAATGCTCTTAAGGCGGTATACCGCTTTACCGTTACGCGTGGCAACCTGGGACGGCTTAAGGTATTTGATAACGGCCTTCAACAATTTCTCCTCGTCATGGGTCAGGGTTGCCATACCTTCGGGCGGCAAGTTGCAGATGCGTAGTAACACGGTCCGGTTCCTCAACATGGAGAACTTGAACCCGATTTTCCTTAGTAACTTTTTCATTTCGGACGGTATTTTCGTATTAAGTAATCAACTCCGTATCTCATCGCGTCCAGCGCGTGGTTCCAAGCGTCTATCGGCTCGTTGGTGTACGTGTCGGACGATTCGTCCTTGATCCACTTGTAGTTATCCAGCTCGTCCAGCATCTTGACCGAACGTTTGGTTACGTGCATCTTGAACTGTTTGACTTGTGCGATACCGCCCGCCACCGAACCGCGCCCCTTGATGCACGGCATTGCCTTCACGCGCTTTTGCTGCAGCTCTACGATCGACTTCTGTTCGGCATTGTCGCACACCGTCACTATGCGGTTAAGCCCGTTGGAGTTCAGGTATTCGGCGATGTTGGCGTTAAGTAGTCCTGTCTCATAGCAAAGCAGGTCTACGTACAGGTCCCAGCCTTCAAACCTCAGGTCTACTATCGCGGTCGGGTCATTCACGAACCCAAAGTCAAGACCGAGGCAGCGGCCTGTAAACGTCTCCGGCATATCCTCGATAACTTCGTACTCAGGGTAGACGTTACCCTCCACGCCGCCCGTCTCACCTTCACCGTACACTCGCCACCAGTTCGCATCGTTGCGGTTCTTCTCGATCGCGCTGATCTGCTCCTCGGTCAGGTACGGGTTATCCTTGTACGTTGAATGGATAGTGACGTATCGGTCGCCTACGAACTCCGTTTCCCCCCAGAACTTACGCACAGGGTTAAAGTCGATAATCACTTTTTTGCGGGTACGGATATCAAGCTGACGGAATGTCTCGCGCGGTATGCTTTGCGCCTCATTCACGAACAGTATATCACGCGCGGGGCCGTGCACCTTGCTTGCGTTGTCAATGCCAAAGAACTCGATCATACTTCCGTTCTGATAGGTGTATGACCCTTCCGTCTTGTTGAATGCCTCTTCGTCCCATTCGCTTTCGGCGATCAGCATTTGGCGGAAATCCCGTTGCATGCCCCGTTTCACCATAGGCAGGGTCGCGGCAACACAGGACACGACAAGCGGCTTTTCGCAGCTTTTGCATAGTATGTGCAATAATTGCAACGCTGCCCATGTCTTACCGGAACGCGTACCGCCTTTGTTCGCTATACCTCGGATACGCGGGTTAACGAAAGCGTCCAGCAGCTTTTCAAACGTAAATGTCACGTTCATTAGATACCCCCTAACTTTTTAAGGTTTTCTACGGCCTCAGGGGACAATACGTTGATCTGCATGGCTTTCGTCCCTGCCTCCTTGCCGCCACTGGTTACGTCCTTAAGCTCGCGCAGACCTCGCAGTTTAGCCATGTACGTGGCATCCACCAGCCCGGCGAGCGCCCCTTCGTCCATATCGGTAGTGATAAGCTCCTTTATGAGGGAATAGCCGAGCAGCAGGTTCTCCGCCTCGACGTTGCCCTCTTCGGCCAGCTTGCCCAGCTTGTCGAGGTTCTTGTTAAAGTCCTTGATGCTCCAGCCTATGAACAGGCAGAATGCGCCGACAGACGGCGAACGTTTCTTCTCTATGGGTATCTTTTGCCCGGCCATTGCGCCGCCTTTAATTACTTCGTAGGTGAAGTACGGGTTATCCTTACAGAACTGCATGTACTCGGCTACGTAGTTGATGCATTCCTCTATGCTGTTAAGCGTCGCTCCATGTACGCCGCGGGTCTGGATTACCTCGTACAGCTCGCCGCACTCGCTGATCTTCTTTTTTGGTGTAGGCGCTACGCCCGTGGCTTGGCCTTTCTGTATGCCGTCCATCGAAGCGACGACGGTTTTCTTTTTTCCTGCCATGTGTTACGTTTTAGTGGGTAAAATGCGCGCGCGGTTTTGGTTATGGAACGCGCGAACGACACAAAAGTACACCCCGAAAATCGTAACCTGAAATCTGGGCGAGTCATCTGGCTACCGTATTACCTCGACAAAAGCCCATCCCCCTAACTCAGGCACCCATCTCCATACATGCCCGAAAGTCCTCGATGCGCCCATCCAAGAATAACGAATGATGTTACCGTCTTTGTCTACCGAATATTCCCGGGGTACGTCCCGTTCGTTCTGCTTCTCTTCCGCGTACTTCCTCATATCCCTAAACAAGTACTGCCTTTTATTGATATCCTGCTTATACGTGAAGTCCTGTTCTCGTATGTACTTGTACAGCTTATTAATCCATTTGCGGCATTCTGCGGCACTTACATCACCTTTACCGTACTTGTCTTTGCTTATGTCACGTTCGTGCCCGTAGCGGCGAATAAACTCCCAAATAATGAAGGTGTGCACGTTCATTGCATGCGCGATATCTATAAATCTAATCCTTTCCATGATATTTGGCTCTTAAATCTTTAATCTCATTTAGTAAAAACGTCTGGTTACTGTCCTTAGAAGCCAGACGGCTGCGAACCCGTAAATCACGCGTCCCTTTAATTATAAACCTGTGTATATAGATTTCTTTCAACTGGCCGCGGCGTAATAACCGCGCTACTGTTTGCTGGTAGTGTTCCAGGTTCCAGGTAGTAGTAAACCATACCATACGACGGCCCCCAAACTGTAGGTTAAGGCCGTGGCCCGCCCCAGCGGGGTGTATCATTAAAAGCCGAATACGGCCAGCGTTCCAGTCCCTAAAGTCTTCGACTGTCTTTGCACCTTTCCGTAGTTCCCTAGCAAACGGGAAGGCCTTGTGTATCCGTTCTACCTCATGTCTGAACTGGTAGACTACGATAACGTTTTCTTCCGGGTAGGCCTCCAGTAGGTCGCGTAGCGCGTCAATCTTAACAGAGTTGACTTCATGCCATACCCTCGGTAATTTCTTACCCTTGTCATCGTATTGTTGCTCCTCATAGATAGCGCCGCTACTTATCTGTAACAGCTTGTTCGTAAGATCGGCAGCGGTCTTTACTGTAACTTCGCTACCTTCCAGAAAGTCTAATACGTATTCTTCCTCCAAGGTGTCGTATATCTCGCGGTCGAACGGGTCCAATTCCAATTCTATATCATCAGTGTGTAGTTCAGGCAGTACCAGGTAGTCGCGCGTTTGCATCGTTAACGCAATATCCCGTAGCTTATGCGCTATTACCTTCGGAGCGCCCGGTCGGGGAATGTATTCGTAAACTATCATTCCATTGCCGCGGGTAGTGAAATATTTGTCTGCGAACTTGCCGAAAGTATCGCCTAAACGTTCGCCATCATCCAGCAACACAATCTCAGCCCAAAGATCAACGTAACCGTTAGGGCTAGGCGTTCCGGTCATTCCTATGCGGTAGTCTACTGTCTTGATCGCACGTCTCAACGCTTTAAAACGCTGGCTATCCCTGGACTTGAAAAGGCTTAACTCGTCCAGAACAATACAGTCATAAGGTAGCTTGCCCACGTACTTGCCGTTTTTCTTCGTAATGTACTGGCCTATGAGCCAGACAAGGTTGTCCACGCCCACGATGTATATCTCGGCCTCGGCATCCAACGCCTTTCTCCGTTGCTTCGCCGTTCCGGCCACTACACTGTAATTAACCCCTTCCAGGTGCCCCCACGTCTCCAACTCGTCGGGCCACGTGATACGGGCGACCTTATCGGGCGCCACTACCAGCGTCTTGAGGATCGCCGCCTCCGTGTATATCATATCGTACAGATACGAAAGGGAAATCACCGTCTTGCTCAGGCTCATGCCAAGGAACAAAGCCGCACGCGGGTTATTCATCAGGTGCTCATACGCTTCTACCTGGTGCGGGTCCGTGCGATAATACTCGCCCTTACGCCTATTGTATAATGTTTTGGGTATCATAACGTTAATAAAAATTCGTCTACACTTTCCTTACTGTCTAGGACTTCCACGCGAAAGCCTAGCTTTCTGAGTTTTGCGTGTACCCTCTCCTGAATGGGGCGGGGCTTTTTGCCCGTGTCCTTCATCTCGACAAAAGCAATCACCGCGCCGGGCAACAATACTATTCTGTCAGGGAAGCCCGCGAAAAACAAGGGCGGGAACTTCACGCAAAGGCCGCCTAACTGCTCTACATTGTTTGTTAAATATTTTTCTATTGTCTTTTCCATTGTGTAACCAAAAAACCAAAAAACCAAGAATTCTATATAAGAGTATATACGCGCATAATATTGATGAAATCGTGTATATATGCCTATTTTATCTATTTATATATACAATTATACTCTATATTATATTTTAGGTTACTTGGTTACAAGCGTACATAACTATATGAATTATAATAATTTAGGGGTGTAACCAAAGTGTAACCAAAGTGTAACCAAGAATTTTATTTACGTTTTTGGTTACATACCTTGTAACCAAGCAACCATAATTGTAACCAAAAAAATGACCCTTGGTTACACACCATTTGCGAACATTGCCGTACAATTGTAGTGAATTATTACCCGCGCTCATATCCCTTTTGCACTCCATAATGTCTAAACCTTGTACTTGCGCCGCAAGGTTTCCACCCCTTTACGGTCTTCATTATCCGCCCCAGCTCTATACTATCTTTACGCGTAATGCTATTAGGGTCCTTGCCTAGACATTCCGCCCATATCTCCAGGATACACGTGCGTTCACGCACTACCGTTCCTACGTTCTTATCGTCTGCTAGCCAGTTACGCCGTTGGTACGTATCCAGCTCGTTCCAGTTCGTCGGCAATAATCTTTCCAGGTATTCACTGACGAGGCCGCTACGCTCGTCTTTCTCCAAATGCCTATCCTGAATAATGCGGGCCTCTTCCTCTAGTCCGTCCTCGGCCAGATACAAGGGTTCTCCTTGGGTAAAACGTTCTTTGGCTTCGGCCCATAGCTGGGCCACAATGGCGGGCGTTAAGTATTCCCATACTAATACGGTTCCTTTAGCGCCTTTGCAGTTCACCACCCAAAAGCGGCGATTACCCGTAACGTCGCGTAAAAAGTCCTCTTCGTTCGTAGTACCGAAGAATACGCAACGTCGCGGAAAGTGCTCTACGCGCTTGCCGTACGCGACGCGAAAGCGGTCTTCCCGTTTACTGACGAAATGTTTTACCGAGTTGACATCCACCCTCCGTAATCCGTCCAGTTCACCCAGTTCGATAATCCAACTTCCTTGGACCGCCTCTAGTGCCTTTTGGTCTTTCAGTTCGGGCATACTGTCACTGAACCAGTCACCTCCCATCCTTGCAAACACCGTACTTTTTCCTATCCCCTGCTCTCCTACCAGTACTAACACGTAGTCATACTTACACCCCGGGGTATAGATACGGGATACAGCCGCGGCGAATGCCTTACGTGTAACCGCACGTGTGTACTCAGTATCAGGCGCCCCGAAAAGATCGATAAAAAGGGTATCCAAACGGCCGACGCCGTCCCAACTTAACGAGTCCAGATAATCGCGTACCGGATGGTAGGCGTTTTTACGGGTGACAATGGTAAGTCCGTCCGTTATCTTCTCTCTTCCTGTAATGCCGTAGCCCCTTTCTAGATATAGCCTTATCTGCGCGTCGTCAGCATCGCAGAGCGGCCTCGGGTACTTGGATACATTCTTATCCCACGGTAATGCCTTCATAGCGGTTTCACGCTGTTCGAACTCGTTAAATCCCAAACGGCCTTTCAGATGTTCGTCATTGGATAAGATCAGTACTACGTTATCGATCGTATTCTTAATCTTACCGCTCTTACCTTCCGTCTCTAATTCAGCTATCCAGTCGTCATTACTCACCGTCTTACGGGCGTCTTCTTCCAGCTCGTCGTATTCGTCCGCCGTGGTACGTTCCCGCCTAGCCCGTAATATTTCCTTTTTAACCGGTCCTAGTTTCCCTGCAAAGTCGGCCATAGCTTTAAAGCTGGGTAATTTCGTCGGTTCGGTGTCGGGCTTCGCCGTATCGTCCAGATCACCGAACTTATGCAGTCGTACCAGGTCGAACGCATTGCACAGTTTACCGCTGGTTACGTCCGTAGCGTGGTGCGAAAAAGCTAACTTGTTATCATAGACGATCAAGCCGCCGGACGTAGACGCACCTATAAGGCTATAGCGGTCCGCGCCTAACTCTTCACAAGGTTCATACACATCTTCCAGGAACTCGCCGATAGCTTCGTACATACTGTAGGCTCTACAGAACGCACCGACTATCCCGCCCTTATCCTCAGGGTCTTCCACCTTATCGGCCTTACCTGGCTTTATGGTATCCTTCACGCGCGAAGACACGGGCCATGTAGTCGGGTCCTTCCAGTCCGGCAACTCGGCTAGTACCGCGTCCGCGTCCATGATAGGGCCGTCTACATAATGAAATACGAACTCGCCATCTTTAGATGTGGATGGGTAATACATCAACCGTGTAGGCTGGTAGGTCGTATCATCGAACGCGTCTATACCTAGCCAGCTAGCCACGACGCGCGCAATCGCTTCGTACTCGTCCGGGCTGACCTTTCGGTTAAGCGGGAATACAATCCTGAACCTCGGGTCTTCCGGGCGGTGTTTATGCGTCGTGTACATACAACCCGCATACTCCATCAGCCCGAAGTCTATCCAAAGGTCCAGCGTACCGAAATCCACATCGAGACAAACGATCTGACGGTAATCCACATAGCCTTTCTTTCGCCTGCCTTCACGGAGATACCCGCCAACGAAACCGCCTACATCCTTTATATCGTCTTGGCGGTCCTTCGTGTAACTGAAATACTGTTTAAGGGTTTCGGGTGTACGTTCGGTGTCTGACAAGGTATTAACTATATCCTGCCAAGTCGCACGTTTGTTCTGCCACTTCGCCGCCCTTCGGGTGTTGGCGGTGGCTATATCCAGCGTTATGTTATTTTTTAGACTTATCATATTTCCATCCGTTAAGCTTGTAAACCAACTTTTTCGCTTCTTCCTCGCTCTGGGTATCGCCAATCTTTGTTGACGTCCACGCGCCTTCGACTACGGGATCGTCGCGCCGGTAGATGTTGTACTTCCCCATGTGCCGGCTATAATAGTATTTAGGCATGTTACCTCCGCTATATCGGGTAATTATCTTTTTAAGGGCGACTATGTAGTCGGTATCTTCGTCCTCCTTATAATGGTTAATCAGCCTGCCATATATGAAGGAGAGGGTTTTAATATCACGTGAATCCATATCTTATTCTTCGATTTCGCTCGCTATAGAATGTACCGAATGTTTCTCCGGGGAAATATACCATTTTCCGGCATCTGTTTTTACCAAGATTACTGGCCCTTCATAGTCGGACTCAGGCAGGTATTCATAGTCGGACTCATGTATGTATTCAATAGAGGACGGGCGTATAGCTACTAATTGTCCTGTTACCGCCGTTAATACAATAAATTGTTTCATTACTATCTTGTTTTACGCCTTTTTATAAGGATTTGTTTTACAATAATCTTCATTTTCCGGAATAGACAATAGCTTCTTTAAGTGTTCATCTGAAAGAAGATGCTTATTACTATAGTTTCCACCCATTATACGAGGAACAACATTTTCTTCTCTCATAAAATGCTGAATTTCATGTATGTGAAAAAGTAGTCCTTCACAATTTACATCATAATATTCAAGCCCATCATCATTATTGGCAGATACTTCATAACCAATCCATCCACCTTCGCCTACATAAGTGCTTATCTCAATATTACGGCAAAATCCGTAGCTTATAAGCAGTAATCTTAGTACATCTTTTCCACTCATTTCTTTATAGTTTTACTCTAATCCTTTTTATAATACTTACTTATGTACCCGTCACCCTTAAGCGGCAACCCACCCGCCCAGGAAGGGCTGACAGCCATAATATCATACATTGCCTTAAGGGCGTCGGGCGCTTCATTATCCGGGGCCTCGCTTACTACCTCGTCATGTATGTGCATGAGGATAGGCAGCCCCGCGTCATAGTATATTCTGTACATTGCATCGCAAAGGCAGTCCCTTGCAATGGCCTGCGTTATGTTTTCTACAAGCGACCCGCCGTATGTATCGGTCTTGACCCATATCTTTTTCGTCTGGTCTACGCCCCAATACGACAGCTTCCCTTTGTCCAGGCCTGCGCCGTAATAGGCCAGATGGCGGCCGCTGGGTAGTTCGATAAACAGGTACCCGCGATCGTATAAGAATTTAAGGCTACAATATTTTTTACGAAGTACGTAGCCGGTCTTATTCTTTATTACATGTTTAGCTGCGTTCTCCACTTCACGCCACAGCTTTACTATGCCGGGATTGGCAGACCGCCACGCCTTGACGATTGCGGGTAATTCGGCTTCGTCCAGTCCTTCGCGTAAAGCGCCCATGGCGATAAGAGCGCCGGAACCACCCTGATAGCCCAATGCGAGCGTAGCGATTTTACCCTTTGCCCGTAGGTCGCTCCCTTTGGTTACCATCGAAAGGGGAACGTTAAACATGTTGGCCGCGGTGGCCTCGTATATTTTTCCGTGCGTATGGAACACATCTAATACCCAGTCTTCCCCGGCTTCCCATGCAAGTACGCGCGCTTCGATAGCGGAGAAGTCCGATACTATCAGGCTATGCCCTTCACGCGCTACCAAGGCCGTACGTGTAAGGCGGCTGATAATGTCGGGCACATCATCATACAGCAGATCGGCCAAACCTTTGCGTACGGCTTCGCGCGCGGTATCAATGCCGCTCTTTAGCGTTTTTTTCAGATTCTGTATCTGCGGCCCGCGACCTGAGAAACGCCCCGTCCGGTTCGCCCCGTAGAACTGCAAAAGGTCGTGTATGCGGCCGTCTTTACAGGCATAGGCGAGAAAGGTATCATACTTGCTGATGGATGTCTTAGAACCAAGCTGACGAAGACGGAAGACGCGTTCCACATGTCCGGGCAACAGCCCGCCGTCCAGTGAGTCAGCCAGGTAGTCTTTGCCCAAGCTGTGTACTTCGTGCCCCAGCTCCTGAAACAGCCACGCCTTTAACTGGGGAAGACTGTTCGGGTTATCCACGCCCGTGATACGCACTAGTTCGTCATGCACGTCCTTGGTAAACTGCGTATTCGCCTCTATGGCCGCCTCGATAAACTCCCTGTCTATAGTAATGCCTGTAGCATTTACGATCTGGTCCAACGCCCAGTACTCCCGTTCGCGGTCGGGAAGACCGGGGAAGCGCGATATATAAGCGTATATCTCCTTCTCGGTACGTACGTCTTGGGCGTTATACTCCATAAACGCGGTCCACTTTTCCGGGTCATGCTCCGGCAGGTTACGGGTACGCCCGCCGTTCTTCTTTGTAGGCTTGCATGGTTTGCAGAAATACGTGATAAGGGCCTTGCCCCTGGCATCTTTCTGCTGGCTCAAACCTAGTACCTGCCCTATCTTGTCCAGACCTAACGGCAAGCCCAGATAAGCCGCGCCCACCATCGTGCAACCCCATTGCCGGATATCCAACGCGACCCCGTAGTAAGTACTGATACACACGAACTCAAAGTTGGCGTTATGCGCGATCTTTAACACCTTCGGGTCGGTCAGTGCCAACCATACGTCGGCAGGTATGCTTTCACCGGGGAACGTATCGGCGGACGTATCTAACGCAATAGCCGGGCCGTCGTCCCAGCTATAAGCGAAAAGTAGGATACTGAAAGTAGGGTCTTCGGCGTAACGGTGTACGCCTACATCCCCTACGTCCAGATCGCAATACGTCTCTATGTCTATGTGTAGATGGGTCATAGGTAGATATCCATTATAGGAGTTTCAGAAACAGATACTATTTGATAGTCGGCCATCGTCCCTTTCATCCCTTCGTCCAGCTTTTTAACGGCGTCGCGAAGATCAGCCGCCTGAACCAGCATTAACGCGGTTGTTCTTTTCTCAGCCCCGCTTTTTTCGTCCAGGGTAATAAAAGCTAATTTGCACTTGAACCAACGGTCGGCCGCTTCTTCATCGTTGTGAAACATTTCTGTATACTTTGCTCTCTTAATATTTGCTACAGTAAACTCACCCGAAATAAAAGGCGTCATTTCGTCTACTATGCGGTTTTCGGCTTCGGTAAAACTGATGCCTTTCACTACATACGTTTCGGTCACTTTCTTTGTCTGGCCGTTATCGTGTACCTTTTCGTACTTTATCTTACATTCAAATCCTGTCATTTCGATAAAGATTAAAAAGGGCGGTCGCATTGCCGCCCGGTAGGTTTATAATAAGTCTTCTTCTTCGTCGTAATCGTCCGGGTCAGCTTCAAAGCCTCCTAAACGTTCGCCGTCGTTCGTTTTCATAAGACTGTTAAGGTAGAAACCGAATCCCTTGGACTTGTTATTGAATGGATAACACACGATCACACCACGACAATAACAGCCGCTATATACTTCGTCAAGGTCTAGTATTTCCTGTTTGTCTACATCAAATACTTTAGGCTGACTTTTTGAAGCGGCCTTTAAGAAGTAACAGCCTTCGTATTCGGTTGCCTCGGGATGTTCCTCTAACCATTCGTCGCCGTCTCTGAGAGGGTTCCACATCTTTGGACTGGTTAAGGGTAATCCCTTAAACATACTTTCTTTATTCGCCGTATAAGCGGACTTAATCGCGGCTTTAATCTTTTCCACATCGGGGTGATCTTTCTTTATCAGAAACGTAGTATCATACTTTTTTTCCCCGTCTTCCCCGAAACTGGAAGGCTCCTTAACATGTACGTAACTTACGCGATGCGTACTTAAAACTACCTTAAGCGGATTTTTTTCTTTAGTTTTCATATTTCTATTAATCTTTGTACGGCAATCTAATTTCTTCCGGTCGTGGCGTCGTCCGTACGTCTACCGCCATTCCCTTAATGTCTTTTACATTACGCTTACGTACCCATCTCACAGTATCTACATGCTGTCCGAAGGTTCCAGGCTCTAAATATCTGACCTGATAACTTTTCTCGCTCTCGCCGATTATTTCGACTTTAACCGAGTGATTGGTATAACCACCCCGGTAATTGCTTAATATGTAATGATACGTAGCCGTTTTCATAATATCGCCTCTAATACCCGGTCTTCTTCCGTCTCGTGTTGGCGATCAAAACGGATGTCTGATACTAGGTGTATTTTATAAGAATCCCCAGATGGTATATAATTACCGCTTTCGTCAAGTTCATAACAGGCGGCTATACGGCCACCGGGATAAACCTCTATGCATTCATACTTTTGGCCGTCCAGTTCAAAAGTCTGTAAGGGCTCTAAATTTTTTAGTTTCATACCTATTTACACTAAATCATCGTATTCGTCCGCTGCGGATGCTCCGATAGCCGGGCGGTCGTCGTCTATAGTAGCTATCTGCGGCTTTCCAGGTATGGTTATAATCTGATCCGCAAACAGCGCTTTAAACTTCTTGGGCCCTACCATCTTTTCGATAGCCGTAAGAGATTTCAATGAGTTGTCGAAAATTTCATCGTCCAGCCCCTCACCCATTAGAATATCAACTACGTCGTCCTCATTCTTAAAAGACCTTTTCCCCCTTCCAGCTACCAACTTGTAACCTTTCAGAGGCTTGCCGCCCTCCATGCGTTTGATAACATCCTCCTGTACTTTACCCACCCATGAGGCAACCAAAGGCCCGTATGTCAGTACGGTGGTTATATCGGTATCGGTCATAACCCTTTTATCTTTGATCGCTTTAACATCAGCGAAGCGATCGTAATAGGCTTTGCAGGATGTACGCGCCTTACAGAACTGGCAATGCGCGCCCGGTTCAAAATCGCCTTGCCCGGCTATGGCTAACAGCCCTTTAGGTCGCGCTTCTTCTTCGGCCCATTTCAGTAGATCGTCAACGGAAAGCTCCCAACTTGATACGCCCCCGGCACGTGGCTGGTAAATGCTCAGGCATACACATTCGATCTCCCTACCTTTGGAATGGCAATCGTACGCGCCTAATGCGTAGCACATCATTTGCTTGTTGGCAGTAGCCGCCACTTTCACGCCCGCGCCATATTTGAAGTCAATCACAAAAAGGGTCTTATGTTTAATGAAAGAGGCGTCACATGTACCGTGTTGCAATGGTATGTAAGCCGACATATCGTATTCCTTTTCTACATACACGTGCTCGTCTGACGATATCTCACGTACATAGTTTGCGTAAGCCTGGCAATGTTCTAACATTTCAGCACTGTAGTACTCCTTATCGGTGAGGTCTCCATACGGTTGAGCACTTAACAGACGTGCCGCAAGTTCATGCGCCAATGTACCCTCGGCGGCGTATATGCTTTCCTCCTCCGGTATCTGCTCTTCAAAGCGGGCCGAGGGCGTACAGGCTAACCACCTGTACGCCGACGACGGGCTTAATATTGCGTGCGTTCCTGGCATAACTTTTTAGTTTAAATCCTCCGGGAAAATGTCTGTAACGGCCTCGCCCTTACCATAACGCAGGATGGCAGCGTAGAAATCGTTATAGTGTTCTGGAGCAAGTTCAGACGCGCGGTTAGCATCGAATTGCGCCAACATGAACTTGATGTCTGCACCTTTCTTGTTTTTGGTCTGCTTAGTTACTTCGGCTTTAATGGCTTCTAACTTGGCAGCGTCGTCCAATTCCTCGAACGATGGCTTAGCCACTGCACGCGGAGCCTCCTTCAGGGCTGCCTCTTTCGGGGCTACTTTCTTTGGGGCTTCAATCGCTACAGGCTTTTCAACTACTACAGGCTTTTCAACTGCCACAGGGGTTTCAGTTACTACAATCGGTTTCATGAAACCGGATACCAGGGCTTTCAAAGTTTCGCCCGCTTCAAATGTTACTTTTACTTCAAACATGATTTTAAAAATTTAAATGGTTTTTATTTACTAGCCTTACGGCGTTTGCTAAATTCAACAGGAATACCACGTAGTACGTGATAAAGGCCCAGTTCGGAAGGGCGGATACGTCCGCGAAAAGCGGTAGGAGGCTAACCGATAGATAAAGTCCTTTCATCATACCAGTTTTGCGGTTAATGTCGCTTCGGCCTTTTTCGTAGCGGCGATGTCCAAGCGACTGTAATAGATTGGGGAATTCTTCGCGGGTCCGCGACGTATGGCTTTGATATGCCCTTTCTTAATATGGTATCTCAACCATCTCTCACTGCCCGCGATCCTTACGGCTTCATCGAATTTCACATCATCAAATGCGGGAAACATTTGTTTGGCGATAGCCAAAGCCGATATCTCGGCGGCTTCGGTTATCTGTTGCTTAAGTGTAAATAAGTCCATAACTTTACGATTTACGGGTTACCACTATTGTTTCACCTATTACCGATACCGAGAACTTTTTACCAGTATCGCTTGCAACAGAAGAAGCCGCGTTACGTACATAACTAGGCTTAAGACCGGCTTTGGGAAGCTTTAATTTTCCTTTAACCCCCAAAGAGTTAATGGAACCTCTTACGTTTATTCTTTCTTCGTTCATACGTATATTCTTTAATTTTTATATATTTGTATCGTTGTATGTTTGTATGGTGCAAAGATAGTTGTCAAATGACAACTAAACAAATTTTATGCAAACAAAAAGTTGTCAAATGACTAATTCATACTAATTCTAAATAACATGAAAGGAGATACAACGATAATCGACCGGGTTAAGCATATAATGGATTATTACGTAGAAAACAATAATGCTTTTGCAGAAAGAATAGGAGTAGATAAATCGAATCTTTCCAAGATGTTAAATGGGCAAAGGACCATAGGGGAAGGAACAGTGAATAAAATCGTATTGGCTACAGAATTTAGAAAAGACTGGCTTCTTACCGGAGAAGGCGAAATGCTCAATAATGCGAATCCTGAACCAAAGTATAGTGAGGCGGTGCCTATTCAACAGGACGTAGTGTATATTCCTCTTGTAAACCAATTCGCGTATGCGGGTTATCTTGATGGGTATTCAGATTGTACCTATTTAGATCAGCTTCCGAAAATTCCTTTTATTGTAGATCATGAAGGACACGGAAATTATATAGCTTTTGAGGTCAAGGGCGATAGTATGAACGATGGAACCGAAGAGAGCTATTTAGAAGGCGACAGGCTCTATTGTCGTGAAATACAACCTCACTTATGGGCCAATTCAAAGTTACACCTCCGAAAATGGGATTTCGTTATAGTACATACCGACGGTATAATAATTAAGCGTATCATAGATCACAACGTAGAAAATCATACAATCACTATCCATTCTTTGAACGATATGTATCCTGACAGAGTTATTGATTTATGTGAAGTGAAACAAATTTTTAATGTAATTGAATCAGTCAGACCCAGAAGAAGATAAAATAATGATGACATTGTTAATATTATTAGCTTTATTAGTTTTTATAATATGGCAAAGCTTTTATAACTATAATAGATATAGAAAGCTAAAGATTGAATTTACTGAATTATTAAACAAATATAATACCGTATTTAAAGAGAATGAAGACAATAAGAAATATTTAGGCTCCTTAGGTAAAGCTCAATCGGAGATTAGATATTTCCGAGAAAAATATAATGAAAGCCAATCAGAACTCTTTATGAGCCGACTTGAAAGCAAAAATTTATTAAAAGAGTTGCAAGAAGCTAATACACAACTTCGATACGAAAGAAATAAAGAACAGATCGAGAAAGACAAGGTAAAAGCTAAATTGTTAGAAAAGAAAAAGAAAAGAGAAATAGAAAAATTGGCTCTTCAAGAGCTTATAGATGAGGGCGAGCTTTTTCCAGAATCGAACAAACGCCCCCCAATACCAAAAGATGTTGTAGACGCTGTTTGGAATAGAGATGGGGGAAAATGCGTTTATTGTGGATCGAATGAAAATTTACACTTAGATCATATTATCCCTTTCTCAAAAGGCGGGGATACAAGCATTGAGAATTTACAATTACTTTGCCAAAAATGTAATCTTGAAAAATCAAATAAAATCGGATAATTAAAAAAGTTATTATGGCGAAAAATACTATTATAAGGTATTCGGCTAATGCCGTTAAGAATATTAACTTTGATTCTCCGGATCGAATAGACTGGGTAAGTATAATACATACATGCCAGACGGGACTACCCAAAGCCCGGAAGAAAAACGGGATACCCGCAAGTATCACCATCACACTAAGCGAAACAATCACAGTAAGTAAATTCGATCCCTTTCATATAGTTCTATTGTCATGTCTGATAGAATCTATTAAGCAAAAAGGATATGTGATATGGATTAAAATCCTTAATGAAGAATTAGCGAACTTCATTCATAGCGATATGAGTTTTACTCAGTACTGGAAAGGGCCTAAAGCTGATCATTTGGATTCACCGGACCCGTCGAGATTAAATCTATGGCGTACCGTACAAGGCCGCGACGAAGAGTATAGAATGAGCGTAGGAAATTATTTTTCTAATAAATATCCTGGGACAGATTTTTTTATGTTAAATAATTGTTTAAGCGAATTATATTTTAATATCTTTGACCACGCAGAAGCTAACGGCGTATCTTTTTCATACATCCATTGTGATGATGAAGACGTTATACACATCGCTATATGCGACTTTGGAAAAGGAATAGCTAGTACAATGAGGCGGGCGTTCCCCGATATAAAAGATGACGCGGAAGCACTCGCGAAGGCTCTTGAAAAAGGAGTATCGGCAAAAACCAAAGATCATAACGCGGGATTCGGATTGGATAATGTTATTTCTTGCCTCGAAGATGGGGCTAAATTAAGAATAATAAGTAATAACGCTTTCCTAATGTCTTCTAAAAAAGAAGGGAAAGTCGAAACAATTACCAGAATGTTTCCGTTTCATTTTAAAGGAAGCCTAATATATTTCGATTTACCTATATCTAGTTTTGGGCAGACAGAAGTTAGTGATGAATTTACATTTTGAGATATGAAAGAAATTATTTTAAACAATGTTTTACAAGGTAAAACCTATCCTGATGCTGGTAGCGATTTTTACGGTATCCTTAAAAACGCTATTCAAAGTAGTGAGAGGGTATATGTAAATATGGAGGGTGTTACTGGAATGCCTACCATGTTTATGAATACTTCTTTCGGTAAAATAATGTCCGAATTTGGATTAGAAAAATTAAAAAGTACAATGGTGTTTAGGAATATAACCAAAGTACAAATAGAACGAATAGGAAAATACTTTACCGACTATTCGGAAGTATATAATACTCCAACATAAAAAAACGCTACCCTCAACAACAAACAGGGTAGCGTTTTTCGTTTACAACAAATACAATAACTCTAATTCCGTCCAGTCAAATAGGGCCAATACCTTTCTATTAGCTTCCCAGATTACCGACCAATCCCGATCTATATAGATATCCGTCACTTTCATTTCTTTATCTACGTGGTTTAACGCTTCATGTACGGTCGCCTTATCTATCCCGACTGCCGCCGATCGGGCGATAGTGGCCCAGCTATGGCGCGCTGCGTACAACGTAAGACCTTCTACCCCAATATCGGAACCTATATCTTTCAGTCCGTCGTTTATTACCCGATTGAAACTCTTACAAGTGGCATAAAGTGACGCAAAGTTAAATAGGGTTTTATCACCTTTATACTTATCCAGTAAGAAGGCAGTACAAGGTTCTACCCTAACTCGCATTTCGGCCAGATCAGCACGGCGGCTTGCTGTTTTCTTACGATTATATACTAATACCCCATTTTTCGGCGACATGAGATAGTACATATCCGCACTGTTCATCCCGATAAACATAAAGGATAACAAGAAACAGTCTTTCGCAATGTTATACGCCGACTGTTTACCGTCCGGTCTTTCCTTCTTATATGGAAGGCTTATTATCTTCTGTATCATTTCCACGGGGATAGCCCTTTTCTTCGTCCTAGGTTGCGCTTTCACCTTGTAGTGACTGAAAGGGGAATAGGGTATATTTATTATCCCCCGGTCCTCGTCGTTATACTCGTCCTTGGCCTGATTGTAAAGAGAGCGGATACACGACATGTACAAAGAGACGGCGCGGCCTCCTTTGCCCTCCTTTGCTTTTTCGGTCATGGCCTTACGGTTGCTTCCCCTCTTCGACGGTTCAGCCTCTATGAAGCGTTCAAACGCACGTAGGAAAGATACATTTATTTCGGATATATCCAGTTCATCGCGCATGATAAAACGGCGCAAAGTATTTATTGCCGTTCTGTAGATCATGGCTGTGCCAGAAGACAGGTTTAGTATCTTTTCTTCTGCGAACTTTATGAAGTCCAGACGAAAAGTTTCCCCGCCTTTCAACGCGGATTTTAACCTATCTACCAATGTGTCTATAGGCGTGTTCTGGATTTCCATACCCATACTATTACAAGTTTCACGACACTTCTTTATAAGGTCTTCCGCCAACAGTGCCGTTTTGCCCTCTTTCAGTTTTTTCGACCGGGTTAGTTCCTCGCCGGTTACATACAGGTTAGTAGAAATGCGTCGGACGACGGTATTGTGAGTAACGCGGATACGCAGATTATACGTTCCGTCCGCTCTCTTATTTTGTATCTCGATTTTAAAAGTGGCCATCAGCGTGAAATTATATAGAAACTTTTTCAGGGCAAATATAGCTAAAAGTAGCGACAAGTACGCCTAAAAAATTACTATATATGCTAACCCCCTATGCAGAAAAAGCGCCCTACCACCTGTAAAATACGATATTTATAGCTACTTTTAGGTATAAGTACTTGCGTATTTCGGATATTTTTCTCACCTTTGCAGTCACGGGGGGTTAGCTCATCTGGCTAGAGCGCGACACTGGCAGTGTCGAGGTGATCGGTTCGAGTCCGATACTCTCCACAAAAATAAAAGCTGCATTCAAGACCGAATGCAGCTTTTATTTTTATATCACTGTTTCACTGCAGTTTAAACGTCACAGGTACTGTAAACTTGCAGCGTACAGGCACACCACGCTGTTTACCAGGTATCCATTTCGGCATAGTAGAAATTACACGGACTGCTTCTTTGTCCAGATAAGGATCGACACCTCTTATTACTTTCACATCTACAATACTTCCGTCTTTATTAACAACGAACTGCACCGTTACACGACCCTGAGTTCCATTCTCTTGTGGGATAGTAGGATATTTGATATTCTTGCCCAAGTACTGTAAAAGCCCGGCTGTGCCCCCATCAGGAAATTGCGGATTTTCTTCCACAATCACAAAAATGTCATCTTCTACCACCACTTCTTCATCCACTGTAACCGGTATGTGCTTAATCACTACATCTTCACCTGTTTCCTCCGAAGAGGCAAAATTAGTTTCCTCTGCAGTATCGTCATCATCTATTATCGTCAAAACATCATTAATAGGAGTTACCTGAGGTGGTGGCGGAGGAGTCACTTCAGGCTGCCTTGTAAGAGGGATCTCCATGTCCTGCTCAAATACATTCTCGGTGATACGACCACTCGTATCAACCCTGACATCACGAGTCCATTCGAATGCAACGAACATGAAGGCAAGTACAGTTACATAACCGACAAGCAGCCACGTTGGCCTCTTGCTTTCCAGGTTTGCTTTGGGTGTTTTTTTGGTTTCCATAGTTTACAAATTAGTTACCGCATAATGTTTATTTGTTTAAATTGAACATTATACAGATGTTGTTAGTAATACGAAAACACTTGTGGCCACTATTTTCAGTATTAAAGGTAGTTGAATAACTGTTAAGTTGTTATCGGAGAGATTCATAAATATGCTTTTTTAATATCTGTTTGACAAAATTGCTTAGCAAAAAGATTATTTACGGCAGAATGCTTAAGAATAGTAAAAAAACAGTTACCTTTGCCGGACTAATTAATTCTAAAGATGAAACAAACAAAATCAGGGAAAAGTGAAATCATACTGAATACACTAAGCCCTTATGATTCCAAGGTGCAACGCTATCTTTCTCTCTCTAAGGAAATCGAGCAACTGATGAATAATGCAAAAGATGAAAATGAGGGATGTGTTTCTATTGAGCTGGTGGCAGAATTCTGTGTATTGCAAGAAGAACTTTATCAGGAAGCACTAAAGAAGCATAAAGAAGAGGCAAACTAACCTCCGCCACCGTCAGTATAACGAAGCATATAAAAAAGCCGGAAAATACCTGAGACATACCAACTCCGTGTCAAGTCCGTACCAACTCCATACCTTCTCCTTGTTCTTAGACACGGACTATATACGGAGTAGACAGGGAATAGGTAAGAGTCAAGCATGCAAAACCTCCGGGAATAAATTCATTTCCATATCACATATAGGCTTTTTCCTTGTATCCGATTAATTTTATAAAAAGATTGCAACCGGAATCATGATAAAGTTGTATCTTTGCACCGTTTTATGTATTTCGGAAATAAATAATAACGACGATATGATAGATAAAATCAACCAGCTTCTGCAAGAAGTGGAAGCACTGAAAGCTGCCAATGCCGAGGAACTGGAAGCGCTCCGCATCAAATTCCTTAGTAAAAAAGGTGCAATCAATGACTTGATGGCGGATTTCCGTAACGTAGCTGCCGAACAGAAGAAAGAAGTCGGCATGAGACTGAATGAACTGAAGAACAAGGCACAGGAAAAAATTACTGCCTTGAAAGAACAGTTCGAAAGTCAGGATACGGGCTGTGATGATATTGACCTTACACGTTCCGCTTATCCGGTAGAATTGGGTACGCGCCACCCGCTCACCATCGTAAAGAACGAAATCATCGATATATTTGCCCGTTTGGGATTCAGCATTGCCGAAGGTCCGGAAATCGAGGATGACTGGCATGTGTTCTCTGCATTGAATTTCGCCGAAGATCACCCTGCACGCGATATGCAGGATACTTTCTTCATCGAAACTCATCCTGATATTGTATTGCGTACACACACCTCATCCGTGCAAACCCGCGTAATGGAAGTTTCACACCCCCCTATCCGTATCATTTGTCCGGGACGTGTATATCGCAATGAAGCCATCAGCTACCGTGCACACTGTTTCTTCCATCAGGTTGAGGCTTTGTATGTAGACAAAGATGTATCTTTCACCGACCTGAAACAGGTTTTGTTACTCTTTGCCAAAGAGATGTTTGGTGAAGATACTAAAATCCGTTTGCGTCCGTCTTATTTCCCGTTCACGGAACCCAGTGCGGAAATGGATATCAGCTGTAATATTTGCGGTGGAAAAGGTTGTCCGTTCTGCAAGCATACCGGCTGGGTTGAAATCCTCGGTTGCGGTATGGTAGATCCGAATGTATTGGAAAGCAACGGAATCGATAGTAAAGTATATAGCGGATATGCCCTCGGTATGGGTATTGAGCGTATTACAAACCTGAAATACCAGGTAAAGGATCTTCGTATGTTCTCTGAAAACGACACGAGATTCCTGAAGGAATTCGAAGCCGCTTATTAACAACCAACATATACCGGGCGAATGATTATCCGCTCCTACAATGATATACCATTCCGGATATCACAAAACAAGTAGGCGATACATAATCATTCGCCCGGATATATTTTCTTAGTTCTTACTCAAGCTGCCCATTATGAAAGATAGACTTGTCACTCCCAGCTATTGTTTTATTCTTGCAGCCAACTTCCTGCTGTACTTCGGCTTTTGGTTGCTGATACCGGTACTTCCATTCTACCTGTCTGAAGTATTCAGTGCCGGAAATTCAACAATCGGCATTATTCTTTCTTGTTATACAGTAGCAGCTTTATGTATCCGCCCCTTTTCCGGTTACTTTTTGGACAGCTTTGCACGTAAGCCTCTGTATCTGATGGCATATTTTATCTTTATGACAATGTTTGCCGGATATATCATTGCCGGTTCGCTTACGTTATTCATCCTGTTCCGTATCATACAGGGCGTATCGTTCGGAATGGTGACCGTAGGCGGTAATACAGTGGTCATCGACATCATGCCTTCTTCACGACGCGGAGAAGGATTAGGATACTATGGACTTTCGAATAATATTGCGATGGCGGTAGGTCCGATGTCCGGATTGTTCCTGCATGATGCAGGAATGAGTTTCACAACTATATTCTGTTGCTCACTGGGCTCATGCATAGCAGGCTTCGTTTGTGCCTCTCTTGTCAAAACACCCTATAAACCGCCTGTGAAGAGAGAACCGATTTCCCTTGACCGCTTTATATTATTGAAAGGTATTCCGGCAGGCATCAGTTTGTTGCTGCTTTCGATTCCATACGGAATGACAACAAACTATGTGGCTATGTACGCCAAGCAGATCGGCATCAATGCCACTACAGGCTTCTTCTTCACTTTCATGGCAATAGGTATGGCTATATCGCGCATCTTCTCCGGAAAGATAGTGGACAGGGGTAAGATAACACAGGTCATTTCAGCCGGATTGTATCTCGTAGTATTCAGTTTCTTCCTCCTTTCAGCGTGTGTGTATCTTATCAACTGGAACGACATGCTATGTACTGTTGTTTTCTTTGCCGTAGCCCTGTTGCTGGGAGTAGGTTTTGGTATTATGTTTCCGGCTTACAATACCCTTTTTGTCAACCTCGCACCCAATAGCCAACGTGGTACTGCCACTTCTACCTATCTGACATCCTGGGATGTAGGCATCGGTATCGGTATGCTGACAGGAGGATATATTGCGGAGGTCAGCACTTTCGATAAAGCTTATTTGTTCGGGGCTTGCCTCACCATTGTCTCTATGCTCTACTTCAATGGGAAAGTGGCTCCTCATTACCATAAAAATAAATTGCGATGAGAAAAAAAGAACGTTACGAAAAAATTCTTGCCTGGTTTCGGGAGAATCGTCCTGTAGCCGAAACGGAACTGCATTATGAAACTCCGTTCCAACTGCTGATAGCAGTCATCCTCTCCGCCCAATGTACAGACAAGCGGGTGAATATGATTGTTCCACCGTTGTATCGCGATTTCCCTACCCCGGAAGTTCTTGCTGCCAGTACACCGGAAGTGATATACGAATATATCCGTAGCGTATCTTATCCCAATAACAAAGCAAAACACCTGGTGGGTATGGCACAAATGTTGGTGAAAGACTTCAACAGTGAAGTGCCTGATACACTGGAAGAGCTTGTAAAACTACCCGGTGTGGGACGCAAGACGGCGAACGTCATCCAATCCGTTGTATTTAACAAAGCTGCAATGGCAGTAGATACTCATGTGTTCCGTGTAAGTCACCGCCTCGGACTGGTTTCGGATGCATGTACCACACCGTTCAGTGTAGAGAAAGAACTGGTGAAAAATATCCCGGAAGCGGATATCCCCATTGCACATCACTGGCTTATCTTACATGGAAGATACGTCTGCCAGGCACGTACACCGCAATGTGATAAGTGCGGTTTGCAATTGATGTGCAAATATTATTGCGAGAAGTATAAAGTTAGCAAAGAGAAGCCGAAAGATAAAGAATAAATGACGGTTTCATAGCAAAAGAAAGAAATAAATGCTAACTTTGCGCTCACGAAAACGAATTAATAACACTTTTAAATAAAATAGAGTATTATGACAATTGATCAATTCAACTTTGCCGGTAAAAAGGCATTCGTTCGTGTAGACTTCAATGTGCCTCTGGACGAAAACTTCAACATTACAGATGATAACCGTATGCGTGCTGCTCTTCCTACGTTAAAGAAAATTCTGGCTGACGGTGGTAGTATAATTATTGGTTCTCACCTCGGTCGTCCGAAAGGTCCGGCTGACAAATTCTCATTGAAACACATTCTGAACCATCTTTCAGAGTTGTTGGGTGTTGACGTACAATTCGCTAACGACTGTATGGGCGAAGAAGCTGCTGTTAAGGCTGCTGCTCTGCAACCGGGTGAAGTATTGTTGCTCGAGAACCTTCGTTTCTACGCTGAAGAAGAAGGCAAACCCCGTGGTTTGGCTGAAGACGCTACAGACGAAGAAAAAGCTGCTGCTAAGAAAGCCGTTAAAGAAAGCCAGAAAGAATTCACCAAGAAATTGGCTTCTTACGCTGACTGCTATGTAAACGACGCTTTCGGTACAGCTCACCGTGCACACGCTTCTACAGCTTTGATCGCTAAATATTTCGACAAAGACAGCAAAATGTTCGGTTACCTGATGGAGAAAGAAGTGAAGGCTGTTGATAAAGTATTGAATGACATCAAACGTCCATTCACTGCTATCATGGGTGGTTCCAAAGTTTCTTCTAAAATTGAAATTATCGAAAATCTGCTGAGCAAGGTTGACAACCTGATCATTGCCGGTGGTATGACTTATACTTTCACCAAGGCTATGGGTGGTAAGATCGGTATCTCTATCTGCGAAGATGACAAACTGGATCTGGCCCTCGAACTGATAGAAAAGGCAAAAGCAAAAGGTGTAAACTTGGTATTGGCTGTTGATGCAAAGATTGCTGACGCTTTCTCTAACGATGCTAACACTAAGTTCTGTCCGGTTGACCAAATTCCTGATGGTTGGGAAGGTCTGGATATCGGTCCTGAAACTGAGAAAATCTTCACAGATGTTATCAAAAACTCTAAGACTATCTTGTGGAATGGTCCGACAGGTGTATTCGAATTCGAAAACTTCACTCATGGCTCACGTGCAGTAGGCGAGGCTATCGTAGAGGCTACTAAGAACGGTGCATTCTCACTTGTAGGTGGTGGTGACTCTGTAGCTTGCGTTAACAAGTTTGGCTTGGCAAGCGGTGTTTCTTATGTTTCAACAGGTGGTGGTGCATTGCTTGAAGCAATCGAAGGAAAAGTTCTTCCGGGTATCGCTGCTATCAACGAATAAGAATAAACATTATCATACCAAAAGGCAGCTCTTTGAAAAGAAGGGTTGCCTTTTTTAATCTTATATTTTTATAGTAAACGATCATTTATCTTTCCTAACACATTTATCATAGAAATGAAACGAACTTTGTTATCCTTTGCTTTCCTACTTTCCGCACTGATAGCAACAGCACAAGATGCATGTTTGAACGACGTAGTAAATACGCTCAAAGATCGTATCAGCCTCTCCGGTTATGCACAGGTGGGTTATACTTACGATGATGCTGATGGCAGCAGTAATACGTTCGACATCAAGCGGGTTATCTTCATGGCACAAGGTAAAATTACCGACCGTTGGTTGTGCTACTTCATGTACAGCTTTGCCAATACTGGAAAAATCCTTGAAGCATATACCGAATATAAATTCCTCCCGCAACTGACTGCCCGCATCGGACAATTCAAAACCATGTATACCATTGAAAACCCAATGTCTCCTTGCTATGTGGAACTGATTAATTGCTACTCGCAATCTGTCAATTATCTGGCTGGCATCAATGGCAGTGATCCTTTGTATGGTTCCAGTAGCGGACGTGATATGGGACTCCTGATCTATGGTGATCTGTTTGGAAAACTGGTGAACTATAATCTTGCGGTAATGAATGGGCAAGGTATCAACCTGAAAGATAAAAACAACCAGAAGGATATTGTAGGCAGCCTGATGGTTCATCCACTCGACTGGCTGTCTGTAGGCGGTTCTTTTGTAAAAGGGAAAGGATGTGCTGTGGCCGTATCCAGCCTCAATCCCAATATACAGGTAGGCGAAAACTATACCCGTAACCGTTGGTCGGCAGGTGCAGTCATTAAAACTAAACCGGTGGATGTACGCACGGAATACTTGGCCGGAAAAGATGGACGTATCAAAAGTGACGGTTATTATGTAACAGCATCTGCACATGTATTCCCGAAAATAGATGTAATAGCATCTTATGATTATCTTAATAAGAGTAAAGTACTCGATGATAAGCAAAGTAATTATGTAGTAGGTTTACAATATTGGTTCTATCCTAAATGCAGGGTACAGGCACAGTATACATACTGCAACCGCCATATCGGAGATAATAGTAACCTACTGCAAGCGCAATTGCAGGTGCGTTTCTAAAGAAAAACCTTATATACCATGGACTACACCGAAATTCTGAAAGAAATATACGAGGAGATACAGCCATACGCCCAAATGGGTAAACCGGCAAGCTATATTCCTGAATTGCTGAAAGTCAACCCTGATCGCTATGGTATTTGCCTGCGTACTATTGAAGGAAAAGAATATGCCCAGGGAGACAGTGACGAGCGTTTTGCCATACAAAGTATTTCGAAAGTATTCTCTCTTGCGATAAGTTTCAGCCGGATGGGCAATGAACTCTGGAAACGTATAGGTGTAGAACCATCCGGTAACGCATTTAACTCCATTTTCCAGCTGGAAATGGAGAAAGGGATTCCCCGCAATCCTCTCATCAATGCGGGAGCATTAGTAATGGCAGACATCCTGCTTTCAGTACTCGATGATCCGGAAAAGGATTATCTCGCTTTCGTACGAAAACTCTGCGGCAACAACCAGATTCAATATAATGAAGGTATGGCAACTTCCGAACGTGAATATGGCTATCTGAATGCAGCCATTACCAATATGCTGAAATATCATGGAAATATAGAAAACGATATTGAGCGGGTACTTCACTTTTATTTCCTTCAATGTTCCATAGGTATGAGTTGCCGGGAACTGGCACGTTCTTTCCTTCCTTTCGCTGATCATACAAGACCGTTCAGTTTTGATGGAATCGAACTGACGACTTCACAAGTAAAACGTATCAATGCCATTATGCAGACTTGCGGTTTCTATGATGAAGCTGGGGAATTCTCTTATCTGGTGGGGTTACCCGGGAAAAGCGGTGTTGGTGGCGGTATTGCAGCTGTCTGCCCACGTAAGTATGCGGTAGCAGTATGGAGTCCGCGACTTAACCCTAAAGGTAACTCTGTAATGGGGATGAAAGCCCTTGAATTACTGACTACCAAAACAGCTATCAGTATTTTCTAAGTCCCCGAACTTTTTGGCATCATTTTTGTACCTTATATTAATAAAGTATTAAAGAAAGGACTGAATATGAATGAACAATCCATCCAAAAACAATATAACCAAATAGTCAATTTATTGGAAGATAAACGGCTGAAAGAAGCTCTTGTTCAACTGGATGCTTTCTTATATAATGGTAACGACTGGAGTCTGCGTAACCGACTGGAACAAATCCAGACTTCCTATCAATATATGTTGCAATATATGAAACTGGGTATGAAAGACCCTGAACGGCAGAAACTGTATCGCCAGCTATTGGCTGATACATGGGAGATTGCCGACCAGACACGTATTGCATTATTAGATGAAATATCCACCCACTATTACCACTCCCTGCGCAGGAATCCCAAGCAGCTTCCGAAAGCTTATGGCATTTCTACCCTGCAAAAGATACTGGAAGGCTTTGCAGATGAAATGGCTGTATCACAGTTAGCAAACTACCAGGGCTTGGACGCTATCCTGAGACGACATGAAGAGACACACCAGGTAATGTTTCTTACTACTTGGAGCAACAGCAGTTGGACTTTGGAAGAATTTGCCCAGGCAGAAGATATGCTTCGTTCGGAGACATTGCCAACCAATGACTTATGCCTGTTTGTCAGTGCTGTCACACTCAGTTTAATGGAGTGTTTCGATGAGCGCAAAGTAAATTGGTTGCTCGACGGGCTTCGCCATACCAATCCGCAAATCAATCAGAGAGCATTGGTAGGACTTGTTATTACCTTGCATCTCTATCCTTCACGCATTGCACTTTATCCAGAATTGGAAGCACGTATTTCTCTTTTCAGAGAAGACCCGAACTTCAGCAAACAGGTGAACCGTATTTATATCCAGCTACTTCGTAGCCAGGAAACGGAGAAGATTGACAGAAAGATGCGGGAAGAAATCATTCCCGAAATGATGAAGAACGTGAATATCATGCGCAACATGAAGTTCGGTTTTGAAGAAACAGATGAAAACGACCGCAATCCCGACTGGGAACAAGCTTTCGAGCAATCGGGTTTGGGAGATAAAATACGCGAGATGAACGATCTGCAACTGGAAGGAGCAGATGTCTATATGAGCACATTCGCACAACTCAAAGGGTATCCTTTCTTCCGCGAACCACATAACTGGTTCTACCCTTTCGACCGGATGCATTCCAGCATTATCCATCAGGTAGGTTTGAACCAGAGCGGTGAGAGTTCTGTCCTTTCCATCATCCTGCAATCGGGATTCTTCTGCAACAGTGATAAGTATTCATTTTGTTTCACCATTGCACAACTCCCACAGGGACAACGTGACATGATGCTAAGTCAGATGACTCCTCAGGATCAAAGCGACTTTATGGAAGAAAAGAACAATGCCAGCCTGAAACAATTTGCTGAACGGCCTGATGTTATCAGTAACCAGTACATTCACGATTTATACCGTTTCTTCAAACTTAGCCAACGCAGATTCGAGTTTCATAATATCTTCCAGGAAGAGATTGCATTGCACCGCAATCCGGTACTGAAAGAACTGTTGAGTGCTCCCGAATTATTAGTAGCGGTTGCCGACTTCCACTTCAGCAAGGAGCATCCAGCAGAAGCTTTGGAGCTCTACCGGATATTAATAGATCGAAAACAGGCCAATGCGGACATTTTCCAAAAGACAGGTTTCTGCCTGCAAAAGGAGAAACGCTATCAGGAAGCTGTGGACGCTTATCAGAAAGCTGATATGCTGAAGCCCGATCACCTGTGGACACTTCGCCACCTGGCTACTTGTTACCGCCAGATGAAGAATTTCGATGCAGCTTTGGAATACTATCATCGCGTAGAAACTATTCAACCGGAAAATCGCAATGTATTGTTCTATACCGGTAGTTGCCTGGCAGAACAAAAAAGGTATGACGATGCCCTGCAATATTTCTTCAAGTTAGACTTCCTGGAAAACGACTGTATGAAGGCATGGCGCGGCATTGGCTGGTGTTCATTTGTCAGTGGTAAGCATGAACAGGCTATGAAGTATTATGATAAACTCCTTGCCGCCAAGCCACTTGCTACGGACTATCTCAATGCCGGACACGTGGCCTGGGTACTGGGAAACATAGAGAAAGCAGTCGGGCTATATGGTAAGGCCATGGCAGAAAGCGGAAGTAAAGATGCTTTCCTTGAAATATTCGACAGAGACCGGAACAGCCTTCTCAAACAAGGCATTGCAGGAGAAGAGATTCCATTAATGCTGGATATTATTGAATAAAGACATAAATAAGTAGCTGATGAAGAAATACTGTATCCTGGCTCTATTCTGTTGCCTTAGCTATCTGGCAGCAGCACAAAGCCCTGTAGAGAAAGGACTGGAAAGCATAAACCGGACATCTGCCGAAGCATATATCGGTTTTCTGGCTCACGATGAATTACAAGGGCGGGAAGCCGGATACCATGGTTCAAAGGTAGCTGCCCAATATATTGCTTCATTGCTTCAGGCAATGGGAATACAACCATTGGGAGACAGCTATTTTCAACCTTTTGAAGCATACAGAAGAGAACGCCAGAAAAGGGGAAAGCTAGAGGTACACCCCGATTCAATAACCTTATTCAAAAGAGAAGTACATCAGAAGCTCTCTATGACGAATATACTGGGAATGATCCCCGGTAAAAACACCAGTGAGTATGCTATTGTCGGTGCGCACTTTGATCATTTGGGAATAGATCCTGCTCTTGAAGGTGATCAGATTTATAATGGTGCTGATGATAATGCTTCCGGTGTGTCAGCCGTTCTGCAAATAGCCAGAGCATTCATTACCAGCGGCAAACAACCGGAACGAAATATTATTTTTGCCTTCTGGGATGGTGAGGAGAAAGGATTATTGGGTTCCAGATACTTTGTACAAACCTGTCCGTTCATTTCGCAAATCAAAGGATATCTGAACTTCGACATGATAGGTCGCAATAATAAGCCACAACAACCCATGCATGTAGTTTATTTCTATACGGAGGCCAATCCGACTTTTGGAAAATGGCTAAAAGAAGATATAAAGAAATACAACCTCCAACTGGAACCCGACTATCGTCCATGGGATAATCCCATAGGCGGTAGTGATAACGGTCCTTTTGCTAAAGCGGGAGTTCCTATTATCTGGTATCATACAGATGGACACCCGGATTACCATCAACCCTCTGATCATGCAGACAAACTGAATTGGGAGAAGATAGTGGAGATAACCAAAGCATCCTTTCTGAATGCCTGGAATCTGGCGAACGAGAAAGAATATTAAACTATACTTTCAGTAATTCCCTGTACAATTTCTGCACAGGAAGCCCCATGATATTATAGTAACTACCCGAAATATTTTCCACTCCTATAAAACCGATCCACTCCTGCACTCCATAGGCGCCAGCTTTATCCATCGGTTGGAAATTATCTACATAGTAGGCTATTTCCTCTTCACTTAAAGTGGCAAAACGCACCTCAGTTTGTGCAGTAAAACTACGCTGCCAATCGGTAGTGGTTATGCATACGCCGGTGAAAACCTCATGGGTACGCCCGGACATAGTGCGCAACATCTGCAAAGCATCTTCCCTATCCCGGGGTTTGCCCAGCACCTTGCCATCCAGCCATACAATTGTATCGGCAGTAATCATCAATTCACCGGGTTGCATCATGGCAACGTAAGCGTCCGCCTTTTCTTTAGCGATATACAAAGGTATATCCGCACCCTGCAAAGTCTCAGGATATGATTCATCCACATCGGGCAAAGTCCGCACTTCATAGTCCACACCTAAACCTGCAAGCAATTCCTTCCTTCGCGGAGAATTACTAGCAAGTATCACCTTATACTTTTTCAAATTGTCCAACACCGCCTCTTCAATTTTTAATTATTAATTATTAATTTGCTCATCATCCTACCATCCGAATGCTTTATCATCCATCCAAAGTCCCTGAACTTTCAGGACTTGTTCCACGACATCCCGACCACAACCATAGCCACCATTAGCATAAGATATATAGCGGGAAACAGCCTTCACTTCCGCTGATGCATCTTTAGGGCAACATGGCAATCCACATTCACGCATCACCTCAATATCGGGAATATCATCTCCCACATAAAGAATCTCTTCATCTTTAAGACTATGACGATCACGAAAATCATGATAATCATGGATTTTCACAGAAGAAGACATATAAATATCCACAGAAGGAATTCCCAAAGCCACGAAACGTTTGCGAACAGCCTCAGATCGCCCACCGGTTATGATGCCCAATAGCAGCCCCTGTTTACCGGCAAGGTGCAAGGCATATCCATCCTTAATGTTCACGGTACGCATAGGCTCGCCATCCTGACTCATCGGGATAACGTTAGCACTTAAAACGCCGTCAACATCAAAGACAAGGGCCTTTATCTTCTTTAAATCGTAATTGATAGTACTCACTATATTCGGTTTTTAGTTGGGTTATTTATCAAAAACAATAATGCTTGTTATGTGGTAAAACAATACTTGTTATGCCTCAAAACACTGCTTGTTATACACCGGAACATTACTTGTTATGCAAACGATGTATGCTCTCGCTAACCAATCGATATAATTCCTGCATCTCCGGCTCACCCGCAAGCATCTCCAGATGTTTATTGATCACATTCTCATCATAACGTACAGCCGGCCCCGTCTGCGCTTGTTTCGGTTCCAATTCATGCACTTTACGGGCTGTCTCATCAATCAAAGGCAACATGGCATTAAACGGAAGATCATACTTTTTCAGCAATTCAGATGCCAAGGCATACATGTGATTCGTAAAATTACAAGTAAACACAGCAGCCAGATGCAGGCTCCTCCGTTGCTCGGAAGTTGCCTCGTATACTTTCTCCGAAAGAACAGAAGCAATTGCTTTTAGCAACTCTGTATCTTCAGACGAATTACTCTCTATAAAAAAAGGCACTACGCGAAAATCAACTTCGCGCTGCTTACTGAAAGTCTGCATAGGATAAAACACTCCATAACGCGACGTTTTACCTTCCCAGACATTCATAGGAATACTTCCGGCTGTATGTACCAGTAAAGTATCTTCCTTTCCGGCAACAATTTCAGGCAATAATGTCACGAAAGCATCATCCTTTAAAGAGACAATATATAGCCGGGCATCCTTAGATACTTCAGAAAGTTCAGTTGTATATCCAGCCTCCACCGCCTGCGCCAATGCACATGCAGCTTCTTTTGTACGGCTATAGACCTGTACTATACGAAAACCATTCTTATATAAAGCCTTAGCCAGATTAGTCGCGAGGTTTCCGGCACCGATAAAGACTATCGGCGTATCTTGTACACTTCTTTTCATCTTGTAGCCAGCCAATATAAAATAATTCCGAGAACTAACAGCGCCACAGGCAACAGATAAGCAGACATCGTACCGAGTAATGCTGTAATCAATCCGAAGTTCAGTATTAACCATAAACCGATCAACACCAGCCCTACAGACTTATCACGCTTGAAGATGAGAAATATCACTGCCGTATAAAGGAGGAAATTGTCCTTATTCATCACCCACGGCAGACCGATACTTGAGAAGTGTATCAATTTGTCCACCAGATAAAGTATACCGAAAACAATCAACGTAACAGCCGTAGCCCTGTAAGTATCGCGGTTATTGTTTGCTTTTGCTGCGCTCACTGTTACTTTCCTCCGTATTTATTGATATGAACTTTTTCCCATTGCAGATGTTCTTCACTGAAAGGCTTACGTTCCATGCCTTTGTGTCCGATAGCAACGACACTGAGTACTTGCAGTTGCAAGGGAATATCAAGCACTTCGCGCACATATTCATCGGACGGCATACCGGAAGCGGTGAAACGTTCGCGCACCTGTACCCAACAACTGCCTAAGCCCATATCTTCTGCCTGTAACTGTATAATAATCGAAGCAATGGAAGCATCTTCAATCCACACATCACTCGCTAACGGATCGGCCGTCACCACAATTGCCAACGGTGCATCAGCAATAAATTGCGACGCCTGCGCCTTGCAATGTGATAGTTTTTCGAGCAACTCTTTATCATCCACCATAATAAACTGCCATGCATTTGTCCGCTTGGAAGTGGGTGACATCAGCGCAGCTTTCATCAAAGTAACCACCTCTTCCTGCGTCAACTCTTCATCCGTAAACTTCCGCATGCTGCGGCGAACTTTTAGCAATTCACTGAAATTTTCCATATATCATAATATTATTAAGTTACGAGTTACAAGCTACGAGCTACAAGTAGCTGCGCTATTATACCGAATGGCACTCGTAGCTCGTAGCTGGTAGCTTGTAACTTAATTTAGCGCATTGCGCTAAATTACCATTTAAGAACGCAAAGATACAAGATTATTTTCTAAATTTGCAGTCAATGCCTTTGAAACTGACGACATATTACCACAGGAGTGACATCCCGGAACTGCCGGGCAATAATACATTTCACTCCATCGAGTTGTTTCATATCTACGAAGCAACCCCGGGTTATACGCCCCTTCTCATTGTTGCATCAGAGGCAGGAAGGCCCTTTGCCAAGCTATTGGCGGCAATACGAAAGAGTGTTCGTTTGTTTCCACCCTCTATCATCAAGAGATGTGAAATCTATGGCACAGGAGAGTATTTTGATGAAACTGTTGACAAGGAGTTTGTCTTTGGTGAGATGTTGCAACGGTTAACGGCCGAGGCATTACGGGAGGCATTCCTTATTGAATTCCGTAACCTGGAAAACTCCCTGTTCGGTTATAAATCTTTCCGCAAAAATCATTACTTCGCCATAAACTGGCTACGGGTACGTAATTCATTACATAGCATTGAGCATGTAGAAAGCCGTTTCAGCCCCTCACGTATCCGTCAGATAAAAAAAGGATTAAAAAATGGTGCAGAAGTGCGTGAAGCTCATACTCCTGAGGAAGTACGTGCTTTTTCTCAGATGCTGCACCATGTTTATTCTTCTAAAATACGCCGCCACTTCCCCAGCAGAGTGTTCTTCCAACGCATGGAAGAAGAAATGATGAAAGGGGAGCAAAGCAAAATATTCATTGTCACTTACAAAGATAAAATCATAGGCGGTAGTGCCTGTATCTATTCCGAAGACAGTGCTTACCTTTGGTTCTCCGGTGGTATGCGCAAGACGTACGCCCTTCAATACCCGGGCATACTTGCCGTATGGCATGCTCTATCCGATGCCAAACAGCGGGGATACCGCCACCTTGAATTTATGGATGTCGGTCTCCCCTTCCGTAAGCACGGTTATCGCGAGTTTGTCCTGCGCTTTGGCGGCAAGCAAAGCAGTACTCGCCGCTGGTTCCGTTTCCGTTGGGAATGGCTGAACAGAATACTGAATAAGATTTACGAATAAATCTATTTCATTATTTTGCAAACCTGCACTCTGCCATCTTCCATATAAGCCCTTGCCATATAATAGCCAACAGGCAAAGCAGACAGACCTACAGAAGTGCATTTTTCCTGTGTCATCACCAGCATTCCATTCACAGAATATACTTCTACGCGTTTAGCTTCTCCGGCAGGCAGCACCAAAGTATCTATGCCCCTGTTGTAATACATTAAGGGCTTTTCTGCATCAGGAGCAGTAGTCTCAATACCTGTCTGAGTCGGTTTAAAGTTAGTAAAGAGACGGAACTCATGAGCAGGAACAGCAATAGTCTGTGTGGTACCTGACACACTCAATGGCTCATTATCTTTCAGGAGTTCATACCATGTACCTGTTTCCGGGAAAGTTACAGAAAAGTTCTTATCTGCCAGCGCAAAGTTGCCAACAACTACAAGAGACTTTCCATCGGTAGAAGTAGCTGACAAAGTACGTCCATTGTCCCAGTTAGCAATACCTACTTTCCAGCTAAATGTAGTATTCGAAGCAAATAGTTCAGGATATGAATGACGAAAATCTAAAAGAGTAGCATACGTTTCATACAATCTTTTTCGGTCAGCATCTTCAAAGTAGTCCCAGCGTATCGGTTTGGGGTCGGTACGATAACCACCTTGATCATCATATTTAGAACCGTCACTGTTGTTGTTTATGGAGAAATCATATCCCAACTCACCAAATTGCCAGATCATCTTCGGTCCGGGTACGGTAAGGAAGAAGGCGGCATTAGTGGCTAAACGTTTGGTGCGGGTAGAGAGATTAATATCACTTCCTGTTGCAGGACTTATTCCGTCATTCTTACTCGTAGTTGATGCTATTACTCCGGTATTTCCCCATTTCCAGGCTTTAAACCCTGTACGTTCTTCATCATGACTCTCCATATACCCCACTAAACTACCAGCAGGCATACTTGTTCCCGCACATAAACCACTGAAATCATTTTCCGTAGTCCATCCCATTGCTGTCTGGCAATATGAATGATTCATATTGCGCCACAATAAAATACCAGCTTCCGCCAATTGTTTCTCTTCACTATTAGCTGCTAAATGTTCAAAAATAACGTAAGCGCCCGGTTGCCGCTTTTGTACGGCAGCCGACATACGCTTCAAGTTGGCGATACGTGCATTATCCGGTCCGTTTGCCCAATCATTTGTTCCATAAGGAGTATTAGAGAATCCTTTTGTAAAATCATAACGGAAACCATCAATTTTATATTCCGACATCCAAAAGCCGGCTACGCTATCTACCAAAGCACGGGTATATTCACTCTCGTGATTAAAATCACGTCCCCACGAAAGACTCGGGTTCTTTATATTTGAATCTTGATTATACCACGGATTATCAGCAGAGGGTCTTCCATCCGCATCCTTATACAAAAGATAGAAAGGAGACTGGTCAAAGCTATGATTCAGCACAAGATCGATAATAACAGCCATCCCTTGACTATGACATTCATCAACAAAAGCTCTTAAATCATTTTTTGTACCGTAATACTTATCTACGGCAAAATAGAATGAAGGATTATACCCCCAGCTCGTGTTTCCTTCGAACTCATTAATAGGCATCAGTTCGATTGCATTTACTCCCAGATTCTTCAAGTATTCCAGTTTCTCTTTCGCAGCATTAAAAGTATGTTCCTCAGTAAAATCACGAATCAGCATTTCGTAAATAACCAACTTTTCAGAAGCAGGGCGCTCAAAGTTCTTCACTTTCCAGTTATAAGCAGCCTGTCCTGTTTGCAGGACGGAAACAATACCTTCTGCTTTTCCGGTCGGATAAGGTTTCAGATTCGGATATGTCGTACTTTCAATATACTGGTCATTCCAAGGATCCAAAACTTTATCTGTATATGGGTCTGCCACATAAACAGAACCATCTACCAAATATTGGAAAGCATATTCTTCTCCTTTAGTCAGTCCTGAAAGAGTTACCCAGAAATATTCACCGTCTTGTTTCAGTTGATAGTCCGCTTTGGGCGTCCAATCATTAAAGTCACCTACCACATACACATACTTTTTACCCGGAGCCTGCAACACCAAAGTTACTTCCGTATCACTGACATAGTTAATACCGGGGCGTACTCCCTTGGGCATCGTTTCCGAAGTACTTGTTCCATTCAGTACTGTTACTTCCTGTGTAACAGAAACAGTTTTACCATTGGCTGTAGCCTCTACTTTCAACGTATAGCTCCCGGCAGTTGAGAATGTGTGAGATTTGGAAATAGTAGTAGCATTAGCTTCCGTAGCTATTTCAACAGCATCCACATAGAGTTTCAAAGCAGAAGCCGTAGAGGCAGAAGCTTTAATAGTAAGAGGCGTACCGATAAGTATATTTTCTTTTTCAGCAGGTTGGTCGAAGCGAACGGTCAAGCCAACAGTATGTACTTCAACAAAGATATCTTTTCCACCTGTATCCTTGCCTTCTTTTGATTTATCCGCACTACGGAAAACAAAAGCTAGTTGCTCTACAGTTTCTCCATCTTTAACACCATAATATTCACGAATATTTGGAGTTATTTTCAGTTGCCATTTATCATTTCCTAATGAAGTCAATTTATACTTCGCCGAGTTATCTCCCCAAGTTGGGGCGTGCTTCCAATCTCCGGAACCTGTGCTTTGATTTGTTATCACTCCCGTATGTGCATATACATCACCGGTAAAACCTTTCAGCCCTGCCGTACCTTTCGTTGCATCAAAGATAATGGCAACTTCGTCATTTTCCGTTGGGAAAGTCGGAGTAGTAGTTATGATCTGTGCTTGCATGGCAACCACTGCCAACAAACAAATTAAAAAGGAGTAAAGTCTTCTCATTCGGTATCAATTTATTGGTTAATGGTTCAAAAGTACGCCGGTTATTCCGAACTATCAAACTCTTGAGATAGAAGCAGGAAAAGAAATAATGCAAACGGTTGCATGAGCCAAAGCATACATTCCTGATCAACTGGTTTCTGTCGACAAAGATATAACAAACCTGGAATCAACTTATGGGATTTGGTGGGTTCCGTCGGTCTTATTGGAAAAATATTTTTTCCCAGTTGGAGAAATATTTTTTCCCAAGTGGGAAAAAAACAGAGCTATGCGAAACTTGCAAACTTGCAAAACTTGCAGCCCCCCTCACACCCACGCGCGCGCGTATAATAAGGTGAATTTTGATTTTTAGTTGGCTCGGTCTATCACTTTCCAGAAAAAGATAAAACTATCATCAATAATCTATGCCGCTTGCAAGACTTTCACAAAGCGGCACAGATTATTTTATTCCTTGAGCAAAAAAAGGGATAATCTGTTGGCGAAATTAATTCATATCGGAGAAGAAAGGAGGAAAAGGAGTGATAAGCTTCTATTCATTTGTCTGAATTTTCTACCAGCTAAGCAGCAAAACGTAACTATTTGATTATGAGTATATATAAATAGAGGCTATCTCAGTCGTATACTTAAGGTACCTCAGTCGTATACCGAGATACCCTAAGTATACGACTGAGGTACCCTAAATATGCGTCCCGGGGTTAGGTACCTGCTTTTTGTGAAAGAATATTCCTTTGTCGTTTGGTTCATAACCGAAAAGAAAGGAATCAAATGATAATTTATCGTCTGCAGGCTGAAAGCCTGACATTATATAGCGTAGGGCATCGCCCTACGTATTGATTACGCTCTCTATCTTAAGCCCTGAAAGGGCGCAATAAAGGTGTTATACTCGGTTTCGCCCTTTCAGGGCTCCTGTAGAGATATGCTATTACGTAGGGCGATGCCCTACGCTATATAATATCAGGCTTTCAGCCTGCACATGATAAATCCCTATTTCATTCATAACCGCTCAGAAAAGAGTTAATTCCGCCAACGGGTAGGATATTTATTTTGGTGAGTTTGCCCTGCTCACCGGTACTTTCCGCTCATTTTCGATTTTTATCACCGTTCTCTTCAAATCCTTTCCTCGCGCGCGTACGTGTGTGGGTGTGAGGGGGGCTGCAAGTTTTGCAAGTTTGCAAGTTATTACGACCTATGAGCTATGCAGCTTTAAATTATTAATGCGATTAAAAATTTATTAACACAAATAATAAGTTACAGTCAACTCATCATAGGACGTTGTGAATTTTCATTTTGATGTGGTCGCCTTGAAAGAGAATGAAAACACGGCTTTTTCATTTAAGCTTTGAATTGGACGTACAATTCCCCTACCCATGCCAGTACGGCATGGGCGAGAATACCATTATTGGTAATCAATACGTTACAAATACATCAAATCTGAATTTTTCTCATTTTTGAGCCAGAAAATACACTTACTGAGCCTGCCCAATATTACAAGCATAAGTATATCTTCAAGTTTGTGTTTGAAGTTTCCCCTGCTTGTTCTGCGGTATTCAGGGACTGAGGATACAAATTTTCTCAAATGAGTCATGATGCTGCCACGAAGACAGTCAAGGTGTTTCTCTTTAGCAATATCGTATGTAAAAAAATTACACCAACGAAATAAATCGTATTTTTGCTATCGCAAAAACAAAGGCGGAAGACAATATCAACATCATATCCTATTGAATTCCGCCTATAAAAAAAATAAAAATGAACGATAAAAAGAAACACCTAAGGCGGTGCTTCCGCATCGCTGTGCACGCATATAAGCATTTTTACTACAATTACAAGCGATGAACAATATTTCTTAAATGAAAAAGCCGTGGAACGGAAAAGAGAAATCAAGTAATAGTTTGGTTATTATGGAGTAGAAACATTATTTTTGTATCATATAATATTTGCAGCTATGGAATTTGTTGATAGAATAGAGGAACAGCAACGTCTGATTAAGACATTGAACAGTGAAAAGCCTACTTTTGTCGTGGTATATGGCAGACCAAACAGAACGTGCCACCAAATCAGCCTGTTGGCAAAAGAGATCGGTCTGATATTTCCGGACGACACTGTCCACAATTTTAGTGGACAATTACTAAATCCATATTAGCAATAACATACCATTTTAATAGGCTTATCATTCATATAAGACAAAAAAACATCTCTTACTTTCCACTTCATTGGACGTTTTCATACCTCTTTTTAATATTCATGAATTCTGTCACTGTCTCCCAATACTGCTTTTTGTTCTGTGGACGCGGATGCCAATCCGGATCAGGACTATTACGAACAGCCTCTTCCCAATTTCCATCATTCACAAATTTATAGTCAATAGTGCAGGAAGATAATTCCTTTATAGGTTTAAGAAATATATATCCATCAAATAAATCTGCTAAAGTAAAGTCTGTATACCCCATTGAGTAGTAACTATGATCACGTAATTCTCCTATAAGCGACCTCTTCAAATCAAAACCAACAGGTTTATTGTTGTATTTGCTCATTATCACTTCCAATTTTCCTACTGCTGGAGAAACCAATGCAGGCTGATGATTTGGATAATTAAAGAAAGGTTGATGTAAAGCCACAGAAACTACTTTCGTATTATATTTTGAATAGAGTAAATTTCCTAAGAAGCGCTTTTCGTAGCGCACAAAATCAGGAGAAGTATAATCATAATAAGGAAAACAATAGGATGTAAATGCATGAATTGTCCCTGTCAAAACCAATATTTTCTCATGGCAAGACAGCACTTCACGTTCTAAAAGTGCACATCTGAAATCTTCCGTATTCCCCAAAGGAAAAACTTTTTTCATATTTTCCGGTGTTCTCACCTTTTCAAACGCTTCCCAATTATACCGATAACTGATATTCAAAATACGGAACCTCCTCGCTTGTTCCGGTAACGAACGATTCCACTCCCATGCAGCCTTATAAATACTCATATACTCGACGATAGCCCATCGGGTATTATAATTAAACATCAACTGACGAGCCAATTGTTCATCATACTTTGGTGCATTTATCAATGAATCTAATTGTCGTTGATCTTCGTATGCCCCGAACTCCATACCCAACATATAAATACCATTCTCATACAATTTAGGTATCATGTTTCGAACAAAATCCAAATTCTCTTTCACCCCATGATCCTCAGCCAACAAAACAATGTCTGCTTCCTTAAATTTAGATATCAAATAATCATCAGGTGAAAGGTTCTTATCGTGATTATCACAAATAGCATTCTTCCTTTCACTTCCCAAAAGAAATATCAACGGATTATCCAAACGCTTATTCCAATCTTCCTCCGTATGTCCAGCTCCCGGAAAAACCTTAGATATCCACATGGGGGTCTTCCAACCTTTCCTCGCCATCAGACTATCCAGTTTATCTTGATAAGGAGGATAATAAGCATCTAAAGTGGCATCTCCCCTATCCATATAAATCATACGGCTGTTAGCCTTTGGGAGATTCTTATCCAGATAATTCCGAAAAGCTTCCGACCATTGGTCCGCTTTTTCTTTAGAGAGTTCATTACTTAATATCATAGGGACATGAGTTGACATACAAGCAGCTCCTCCAAACACTTCCGGATATTCACAAAGTGCATATAGTGAAATTAAGCCGCCCATACTGGAACCCATCACAAAGGTATGCTCAACACTTTTATTCGTGGAATACTTTTTATCAATAAAAGGCTTAACTTCTTCTACCAAAAAACGAAGATAGTTATCCGCATTAAACCCCACATCACCCGGAACTATACTATCCGGTAAGTTCTTCAATGCTTTTTGAGGAAAGTAGTCTGCATATCTCGTTTCCGGGATGTTTGCCACTCCTACAACAATACAGGGTTTGATCTTCTTTTCATTCAGGAGTTTTCCTACAACTTCATCAATCCCCCATTCTTGCTTATTCCAAGTGGTATTCGCATCAAACAGCATTTGACCATCATGCATATAAAGAACATCATACTTCTCTTTTGGAGAATAATCAGAAGGTAGCCAAACAAAGACATCACGCGGGGTGACAATTGAAGAGTTAAAGCCAGGATACTCTACAAGTTGTCCTAAAGAAACGGTTTGCTGCGCAATACCATAATGACATAGCAGCAAAGTAAATGCTATAAAAAGGAATTTCATTTTCATTGTATTACATATTTATCCATGACCAATGTACTTACAAGCTGTTACAAATACAATTTAGAATGTTATTAAACATACCATTATTTCTAATATTGTCTGTTCCTAAATAAATCACTAACTTACGAAACCTCAATTACTCAATATCATAATTCAAGCACAAGCACTTCTTTTGGCTGCAAATGAAGTTTTTTTCCTAATGGCACATTACTATCCGTCAACACATTCTTCGAATTAGTTCTATCTCCTATAACCTCTTTATAAAACGTTAAATCCAAGTCAACTTCCTTGTTAACTCCGTTCATTATAACCAGTATGCTCTTACCATTATAAGAACGCTCATACACATATACATTGCTACGAGGCATGAAATGCTTCATTTTGCCTTTAGATATAGCAGCATTTCCTTTACGCCAATGCAGCATTTTTTTCATAAAATTGAAAGCTTCCTGTTGCATAGCCGTTCTCCCACTTTCTTGAAAAACACTAATTTCATCTCCATTCCAACCTCCCGGCATATCCGGACGTACATATCCAAAATCTTTCTTTGTACTACCAGTCATTAATAATTCCTGTCCATAATATAATTGTGGAATACCAGGAATTGTCAACAACATGGTAACCGCCTGTTTATATACATTCAAATTTTCCGGATCTTCCAATAAAAAACGATCCGTATCATGATTCTCAAGCAGACGCATCACATTATTAATATCAGGATAGCAAAAATCATAAGCAAAATGTTCAAAAAGAAGTTGCAGACCGGTATTCCAAGATGTTTCTTCATGGAAAACGTCAGCTGCTATTGTCCTTAAACGAAAATCCATCACTGATTTCAGTCTTGTATTAGCTTTCCCATTTACTATGTTGTTTTGCTGCCAATATGCAGTACCGACAGGGTTATTAGGAACCATAACTTCACCCACAATATTAAAATTTGGATACTCCTCAAAAACTTCTTTACACCAACGTACCATCATATCCGGATCCGGATATACATATGTATCTTGGCGAATACCGTCCAAATCAGCATATTCAATCCACCAAATTGAATTCTGAATCAAATAATCAGCAACAAAACGATTCCTCTGATTCAAATCGGGCATTGTAGGTACGAACCACCCATCCGTTAATTCCAGTTTATCTATATCCGAAGCATAAGGATCAAAAAATACAGTTTTATTATGATTGGTCTCAACATATTTATGCGAATTATTAAACCAACTGTGCATCGGTGGATCGAGCAACCAAGGATGATTGGTTCCACAATGATTAAAAACCATATCCATTATCAGTTTCATGCCACGTTGATGCATAAGTTCTGCCAAACGGACGTAATCCTCATTAGTTCCCAAACGAGGATCTATTTTATAGTAATCGGTTGCAGCATAACCATGATAAGAACCTTCACCCATATCATTTTCCAAGACAGGAGTCGTCCAGATTGCTGTAACACCTAAACTATCTAAATAATCAAGATGTTGCATGATACCGGCTAAATCCCCGCCATGACGAGCATTCACATCCTTACGGTTTACTTCATAAGGATGCCTCATCTGTATACTGTCATTGCTTTCATCACCATTGGCAAAACGGTCCGGCATTAATAAATATACAACATCAGAAGAATTAAAGCCAATCTTATCTTCACTACTACGCTGGCGTTCTTTCAAGTCATAAGTACAATTTAATTTACGTTTACCTTTAATAAATTCTATTTGAAATTTACCTGGCACCGCATCTTTCACATCTAAATACAAAACCAGATAGTTCGGACTTTCCATTGGACATACTTCCTTTAAAACAACTCCCGGATAATTAATTTCTGGTTTATATGTTGCTATATTCAATCCGTACACCATCAACTGTAAACGAGTATTCTTCATACCACACCACCAAAAAGTAGGTTCTATTTTATCAATCGCCTCACTTTTCTTGTTAGAATAACCAGCAGAAAGCCCGACAAAGGTATCATGCAAAGGTACAGTAGAAGATTCAAACTCAAGATATTCAATGATCTTTTCTGACAACACTATTTGTTTAGCAAATCCCGATTGACATAACAATAAAACAAGAAATAAAAATAAAGTTCTAATTTTCATGATACATAAAGTTTAAAGATACTATTACAAAACATAATGATCCGCTAATAAGGAATAAGAAAAATTCAAATCAACGAGTAATCGGTTGTATAAAGAAATGAAGCTCTTTCATTGCTGGAAGTACCTTCCCTGTATGATTATCAAAAAGTCCACGGTTAATCCATCCCTTAGTTATGGTATTGCCACAAGCATTTTCTTCGGGAAACCACCAAAAAACTCCCGTTACATTGGTATGACGACGTAGTTCAGCTACCAGCTCATGAGTAAATACACGTTGCCCCTCGACAGTAATAGGATAGAATTCAGAGTGTTCATATGCACTTTTTGCCCATTGATCATTCTCGTAGGAATAGTAGGCGGCAGCCTCAACTATCATCACCTCCTTGTCCGGAAATTCTATAGCAAGAGAATCAAGCGTAGCAGCAAGTACCCCTACAGCCTTATGCCACATAGAATAATAACTAAGCCCAATGATATCGTAATCAAGTTGCCACAAATGATTGTAATAAGTTTTAATTTTATTCCATTCACCTGCTTTCTCTGTATGTATGATTATTTTTGCTTTGGGACAAATTTCACGACAAGCCTTAGCGCCACTCTCCAAAAGTTTAACAAACAAATCCCAATTTTCCATTCCAAGCGGATCCACTTTTGCTACTGGCCATAACATTCCATTGATTATCTCATTACCCACTTGTATCAAGTCAGGGAACGCTCCTTCTTTCACCATATGCTCAAGACTATCCTTAGTATATTCATATATGCTATCTGGCAAAGAAGTCACATTGAAAAAGACGGACACGGATAGCATTTCAACCTTGTTCTTTAAAATATTCAAGAGGTTTTACAACTCTTCCTTTCTCATCACGATACACAGTTCCTGCCTCCTCGTAACTTGGCAACAAAGAAATATCACCACCCAAAAGACGTTGTTGAGCATGAGTTTCGACACATAAAGTTAGCAAGAATGAGATAACAAAGATTAATCTAAGATGCTTCATAACGACATTATTTATGACTTCAATGGAAAAACAAAGCCCTCTTCCCCATTTTTTTCAATTATGAGAAAGAGGGTCTTTATCAAAATACCTAACAGCGTTGATCTTTAAAATCACTATAGATATTCTATAGTCAACCTCAGTTAATTAACAGCTTCAATCGTACAATAAGATTTACCTTCACAAAGAGGATAAAGGTTGATGGTATACGTACCAGCCGTTTCAATCTTCAAATTAGCACCGTTATTGGTAGTTAGATTTTCGCGAGTGCCACCCCAACTAATATCCCAAGCATCATTGGCACGGAATTTTAACTCATCCGCTTTCAATTCGGTAGTGATAGTCCAATAATGTACGGTACCTTTACCTTCTTCTGTGTATTCTGCCAATTCCATATCCGTATCGGCATCCCAACCACTGGGAGTAGCAGGACCAATGATACCTATCGCAATGGGAGTCAAGGTATAAGTCTTCTCATTCAGATCAACAACCACTTGATAGAAACCCGCCTCTTCGGTCATCATAATATTGGCAGCATCAGCAGCAGTACTGAAGTCTGCGCCATAGTTAGTACCATTCCAATTCTCCTCTGAACAGAATTTGAAACCTTCTTGATTGAGATACATATAGCCCTTATAGACATTATTATATTCAGGACTTGCCATTGCATCAATCTGTTTCCAGCCGTTTGCAGCACCGGCCATATAGAGATAAGCAGTAGCAGGAGTAACCGAATAAGTGTAGTTGACAGCATCAAATGTAATGACAAAATGCCCTTTTCCTGTAATTGTAGGAGTTTCCACATTATATACATCACCCGTCCAAACAGCAAAGTTTTCAGTTTTGTCGTCACCATTTACACGGCAACCAATCTGCCCGGCATTAGCAGCATCCCAACCGCCAGCTATATCATAAGATTCATAGATCTTAAACCAGTTAGAACCTGCAACCTTAGTTTCTATCGTAGCTTGATAAATCCCTTCTTTACCTTCAACGGCCTTCATAATGACGGGATGTTCAGGATCCCAATAGTCGCCCACTTCAACAAAATCACCTATCAACGCATATCCGTCAGCACAAACTTCCGGGGTAGTTATCGGAGTAAGTTTGGCTTGAGAAGTGCCCGAGATGTTTACCGCTTCACCATTTCTCAATTTAACGGCAAGATTCATATTCACATCCAGCACACGCTCTACATGGGCACGGCTGAAAAAAGCATCGCGAACCACAGAATCAAGTTCAAGAGTATTCACCTTCACTATATTCCCTGTCTTGAATGCAGCATTGATGGTTACCCCATTGATATTTATACTGTTCACCTTGATTGAAGCCACCTCGGAATTCGATGAAGATAGAGCAGCTATTTCCACAGAATCAGTCTTTTGTGCTTCCTCTTCAATAGTACTGTAAAACTTATCCATATCTATGACCGCATCAGCACCTGCAGCGAAACTAATTTCATATTTAGCAGCAGCCTCTTCGGGAGAATTGGATTGGGGGTTAGCCCAATCCGTATAGTCATCCGTACAAGCACCTAAGGTTATTCCGGCGAGGAATAGACCTGCGAGTATTTGATTTTTCTTCATAATGTTTTTCTTTTTAAATAAGATTATCATTCAGCTTATTTCACCTCACCCGTATCTAAGCCATCTTCAGTAGAACCTACAGTAAGATAGAGCTTTTGTCCTGCTCCGGCATTTACACTATATTCGGATCCCATATCAGTGTTCCAGTTGCTGGCTATATTGGCATTCTCACGCCAGAAAACCTTGCCATCCAAAAGCGTAAACTCTGTTTTCCACCAGTCAAACTCACCTACTTGAGCATAAGCACGTAACTCACCTCCTGATACAAATTCAGCAGATACCCACTGACCACTGTTATCTGCGGGAGCAACCATCGGAGTAGAAGGAGTACCAGGAGTAAATCCTCCATTAGGATCACCAGTAATAAAGAGTTGTGCCGGATAAAGAGTCAGCGTGTAGTCAATAGCTTCACCATTAATCTTACCCTTAATATAGAGCGTATACCAGCCACCATTTTTTACTTTCACATTGCCACCATTATCAGAAATATCTGCACCTGCTTGATCATCAATAGTTTTAAAATCAGCATGACCCAACCATTGTTGAGGATAAGTTCCCCACTTGAATTCGGCGTCGTTAGGAAGATAAACTATCGTAAAGAAGTTACCAGCCATACCATTAATAAGTGCCATTGGTCTCCAAGTTGTCCAAGCAGCACCAATGCTCGAACCGCATACATAGAGATCTTCGGGCAACGTTATACTCGGAGCCTGATAAGTAGCTATCACCTGAATCTTAATAACATTAGAGTAGCAATTCCCCAAGTCCATACCATTAACGTTAGCATGTAGACGTACATAGAGTTCTTTCACTTCATTAGAAGGATATGTCACGCCTTCATTAGCATCCTGAAACATAGTAATTACAGCATCATTCAATCTACTACCAGATACTTTAATGGTAGCAGAAGTAGAGCTTGTCACAACTTTATACACAGGTTCTTCTGCTGTAAAATCTTCAAAAGAAATCTCCACATCGTAGTTAGTACTCAAAGGTATGCCACCGTAATCAGGTTGGCTGGTGGTAAAAGTGAGTTCATCAGTAGTCAGCAAATCCAATACATTATTGGCTGCGTTGGCAGGCATATTCAATACAAATCCTGTAGTATTTTCGTGGAATGTAGGATTGCTATCCATATCCTTCTCACATGAGGTGACCAACACCAAAGTAAGAACGGGTAGCAACATTCCCAGCAGTATCTTTTTCATATTATTGTTTCGATTTTAGTAGTTCGATAATAAATTCTATTAATAACGCGGATTTTGAGTCAAGTTCTTATTGCCATTGATGTCATCAGCCGGAATCGGATATACGTTGAAGAAATTTTCTACACTTTTTCCTTCTGCTACACCTCCCTTGAAATCCCAAACATATTTGTCACCAGTGAAAAGCCCGAAACGAATCAAGTCACTACGACGACGACCTTCCATATAGAACTCACGACACCATTCATCAATAATATATTGTTCGGTAATGGTAGCAGGAGTAGAAGCACCTGCACGGCTACGCAAAACTTCAATGTCAGCACGTGCTTGTTGCGGATCACCTGTCAGACGGAACTTAGCTTCTGCACGAGTCAGATACATCTCGGCATAGCGTATCAAAGGAATATCAACATCGGGGAATTCATTGTGTGAAGTCGCTGCACCATCCGTGCGGATATTACTCCATTTCACAATAGCAAGACCGGAGTTAAAGCCTGCAATCTGTTCAGCCTGTAACTTACGAAGTCCACCACCGCAACCGGAATAGAAGAGTGCACGATGATCGTTAGCCTTTTCCTGTACATCTTTGGTAGCAGTCCCTGCTGCAGCATCAAGTGCTATTATTTCAGCCTCCGTTGCACCATCGGGGGCTTTCTCTGTAGCAAGCGGACAATCTTCAATAGTAGGGAAGAACTTCTTAACTAAAGCCGCACGGGAGAAGTTACAACTCCAACCATTGGAAGTACCCATATAAGGCATTCCGGTGATACGAGTAGAACTTACCAAATAGTTGGCACCACTATAACTTTTTGTTTTAGCTCCATCCTGACGGATAGGCAGAATAATTTCTTTCATGGCTTGCTGATTTTGGTCATTGTCGGCCATAAACACTTGTTCATAACCTGTATAGCCATTCTTTTCAGTCTTGGAAAGCTCGTATTTTCCATCAAGCAGGTCACAATAGTCAATAGCCTTCTGATAGTCCTTTACAGCACCTTTGGTATAAACAGCAGAGTTCAGAGCTAAACGGGCATGGAGCATATAAGCAGCACCTTTGTCGGCACGCCCAAAGTTGGAAGAATTATTAAATGCACCCACTTCGGCAAGATCCGGCTCTATTTCAGTCAATTCTTTGTCAATCCAATCATAAAGTTCTTTACCAGCTTTCTCTACCGGCAACTCATAAATGTCATAAGTTGTCTTGAAAGGTGCCTTTCCCCAAAGATCAAGGAAGTACCACATATGAAGCGCACGTAGGAAACGTACCTCGGCACGATAAAGTTTATAATCAGGATCTTCTGCTTTATCCTCTGTGTTAGTAAGATAGAAATTACAAAGTGTCACATCAAAAGCCAGACGCTGGAATGCCCATTGCACGCGGACAGATGAAGCCGTCCAGTCAATATTGGTAATTTGAGGAATATCTGGGTCAGTCTGCCAAGCCCAAAGACATTCATCGGTACACAGTTCTTGCAAATTGAATGTAGTACGGTAAAAGCCGCTTTCACCTTCATCACTACTAATATCGCCACTACCGGCAGGACCTTTTTGTCCAGTCAGACCCAGTGTACTGTAAATTTTAGCCAGCAGCTCCATATCTCCATACGATGAACTGGACTGCGGATCAATAGACGAAATATTCAAGTCGTTGATACACGACGTTGCCACTCCACCCATAAGAAGGGCTGCAAGGGCTGTTTTCAAAAATATATGTTTCATCTTTATATGCATTTAATAGATTAGAAATTCAGGCTCAAGCCTATTTGAATACTGAAAGGACGCGGATAAGGATTAGAGTCAATACCGCTTGCCACTTCAGGGTCGATACCTTTGTACTTAGAAATAATGAAAGGGTTTTGAGCAGTAAGGAATGCACGGCCAGAACATGTTTCATGACCAGCCACCTTAAACAATGCAGGAAAAGAGTAACCTAAAGTGATGTTCGAACACTTCAGATAAGAAGCATTACGTACGAAATAATCGCTCAAATAGTTATCGTTACCTACTCCTACACCGGTAAAGCCTAATGCTACAGCCTCTGCAGTAGAGTTATGCAGGGCACTATTGGAATACAGACCGGATTGGCTGACCATTGCACGATTCGACAAGAAGTCGTAGTAAACATAGTTACCGATAGAAGCACGGAAAGACATACTCAAATCCCAATTCTTATAAAGGAATTTAGTCGTAAGCCCCATAATAACATCAGCAGAGGGCTTCTTGTAAAAATAGCGGTCACCATTGTCAATACGTCCGTTTCCATCACGGTCTACGTACATACCTTCAATAGGTTTGCCATTCTCATCATATACTTGTTGATAAACAAAGAACGAATTAGTAGCTTTACCTACAGTATTAGCCTGAATCAGAGTATTGTTACCACGACTGATTTTATCTCCTGCCCATGCATAGTAACCGGCATCGCCATCCACTAAGTCAGTAATCTCATTATGATTCCAGGCAATATTATAGCTCACGTCCCAAGTAAAATCTTTAGTAACAATAGGTTTAGCATTAATAGAGAATTCCACACCATAATTCTTCAGCGAACCGATATTCTTTGTCAATTGAGAACCAAACTGCATTCCTACAGGAATAGTAATAGAGTTCAGCAAATCTTTGGTTTCACGATAGTAACCATCAATATTGGCTGAGATACGGTTATTCAGAAAACCCAAATCTAAACCGGCGTTATAAGTAGTTGTAGTCTCCCACTTCAAATCGGGATTGTAAGCCGACGGACGCATAGTGCCATAGTAAGTATCACCAAAAGGATACTGAGCGAAAGAGTCACTTGAAGTATAGTGAGTTTCATAACCGAAGTCAGAATTAATATCCTGCTGACCTGTCATACCCCAACCTAAACGGAGTTTAAACTCATTCCACCAAGTAAGCTTCTTCATAAATGCTTCTTCATTGATTTTCCATGCCAATGCCACGGAAGGGAAATATCCCCATCTGTTATCACTTGAGAAACGCGAAGAACCATCGGCACGGAACGTAGCTGTAAGCATATATCTATTAAGTAGCGTATAGTTCAGACGTCCAAAGTAAGAAACTAAAGAATTATGCGTAGCCCATGCTTGTTCTTCTCTTAATTTGGCATCATGAGGAGTACCATCGTAAGGATCGGTACCTTGACCATAGTCGTAACCACTGCGGTGGAAATGACTTTCTTCAGCACCAACCATTATATCGAAATTATGAGCGCCTACTTCCTTCACATACTGAGCATAAGCATTAGCAGTAACACTATATTTATAAGTCTGCGTTATTCCATTCCAGCCAAAGTAGTTGTTAGAATAAGAATACTTGGAGATTATATCGTCCTGTTTACTTTCCGTATACTGTCCACCATAGCTGGCATGCAGACGTAAATCTTCAAAACCATGCACCTTATAGTCCACATCAAAGTTACCTGTAAAGTCATTGGCAGCAGCCTGCACATCTTTAAGTTTCAACAGAGCCAGAGGATTCTGAGGAGCATTGGGATTATTAGTATATTTCCACTCAGCATTGAAATCTTTAGGCGACTGTGTATGTTGGAAATAGCCATCAAAGAAAGGAGCACGGGCATCATCTGCATCGAAATATACAGGCTGCGTGGGATCCATCGAAAGGGCAGATCCTATCGCACCTCCTGCATCAGCATAACGGTCTTTCTCGTACATATACTTGGCATTGATCTTCAAATTGAGGTGATTGTCGAAGAAAGAAGGAGAAAGATTCAAGCCAATGTTGGCACGACGCATCCATGAAGTTTCAACGATACCATCAGAAGAATTATATCCCAAACTCAAACGATAAGGCATATTCTTCAAACCACCGGATACTGAGACATTGTGGCTATGCGAGATGGCAGTGCGGAATATTTGGTCCTGCCAATCCGTATTAGCATTACCCATACCTACCTCACCGGCTTTATCTCCCCAAATGTCATTGACAAGTACACGGAATTCATCACCATTAAGTACATCATACTTTTTCTGAATCATTGAAATCGTCATGTCACCATTATAAGAGACTTTGGGAGCAGAACCACTCTTACCTTTCTTAGTAGTGATAATGATAACACCATTTGAAGCGCGGCTACCGTAAATAGCAGTAGCAGAAGCATCCTTCAAAACTGTAAAGGTTTCAATATCATTTGGGTTTACCATAGCCAAAGGATTACTCATTCCTTTTGGAGTATTGTTATCGATAGTCAAACCATCAATTACAATCAACGGGTCATTTGAGGCATTGAGGGAAGATCCACCACGCACGCGAATCTGAGCACCTGCACCCGGAGTACCCCCCGCAGTGATAACATCAACACCAGCTACTTTTCCGACCAACATGTCTTGTGCATTGTTAGTGATACCTTTACTGAGTTCATCCGGTTTGATTGCCGTTACCGAACCTGTAAGGTCATCTTTCTTCGTACGACCATATCCCACAACCACAACTTCACTCAAGAGCTCCGCATCATCTTTTAGCGTCACCATTACCATAGAAGCGGCTGCCACCTCTTGTGTCTGATAACCAATAAAAGATATTGTTAATGTAGCGCCTTTGGGAACAGTCAACGTAAAGTTTCCATCAAGGTCAGTAATTGTACCATTAGAGGTATTACCTTTCTCTACGACATTTGCGCCTATCACTTCCAATCCCGTGGCATCTTTTACATGCCCTTTCACGGTAATGTTCTGTGCATAAACGCCTACAGACAAGAATAACCCTACTAATAGGGGAAGAATCATTCGATAGATTCTAAGATTAACTTGCTTCATGCATTTAAAAAATTAAAGTTAACAATATTAATTACCTAAGTATTATATATTCGAAATTATCTTTCGATTGCTTTTTTGCTTTTAAGCTATCTATAACACGACGCAACAAAAATATGCTTTATTAAAATATTAAAATATAAGAAAGATAAGAAATATGCAATAGCAGCAGTGCAAACGATTGCACGGAATTGCACAACTACAGCCAGATGAAAGAATCTATATTTCAAAAGAAGATCTGATAGATATATTAAGCATTTTCAAATGGGAAAACGTCATGAAATATCAAAACGGAGCCTAATTTTACAATTTACCCTCACAATGATTACATTTGCATACATTCTATAACACGAACAAAAATTCAAAACTGCATTCCAGCATATTCTATGAATAAACAAGGAATAAAAATTCGTCATTGTTGCATATACATACCACAATACAAGTTATTTATGCAGAAAAAGGTTACTACTTATGGGTGGGTAATATAGTTACTATGTCATTTACTTACTTTCATTTGCATCTTTCAGCTTTCACCAGCAGCAGGATAGAAACAGCGCATTCTCAGCCAACTAAAAATACAATTTGTCACAATGGCAAAAAAGCCACATCTTGTTATGGCAAAGATAATATTTCACAGAAACCTCACGCTTCGGAAAAGAATCAATTCCACAACATCTCCATACAATCTCCATAGCACCTCCGTATCTGCTCCGTACCATCTCCGTATCAGTTCGCTTCCTATAGACACGGAGATGATACGGACCGGATACGGCTTTGACAAGTCTATATTAAATTTCCCTTTTTAATACCGAGAATAAAACAGAAATAAGTACTTTTGTGTATTGATGTGCAAAAACAGAAGAATATGAGCAATAAAATTTATCCCATAGGCATACAGAACTTCGAGAAGATTCGTAAGGACGGTTATTTCTATATTGATAAGACAGCCTTGATTTATCAAATGGTAAAGACCGGCAGTTATTACTTCCTGAGTCGCCCGCGCCGCTTTGGCAAGAGCCTGCTCATCTCAACGCTGGAAGCCTACTTTCAAGGGAAGAAGGAGTTGTTCAGCGGACTGGCCATGGAAAGGCTGGAGAAAGACTGGATAGAGCACCCGATACTGCACCTCGACCTCAATATCGAAAAATATGATGTGCCACAGAGTTTGGACAATATTCTTGAGAAATCACTGACTGCATGGGAAAAGCTCTATGGCGCCGAACCATCCGAACGTTCTTTCTCCCTGCGCTTTGCCGGCATTATAGAACGTGCCTATGCACAAACAGGGCAGCGCGTTGTTATCCTGGTAGACGAATACGACAAGCCCATGTTGCAAGCCATTGGTAACGAAGAACTGCAAAAACAATTCAGGAACACTTTGAAGCCATTTTATGGAGCACTAAAAACAATGGATGGTTGCATCAAGTTTGCCTTATTGACAGGAGTGACAAAATTCGGAAAAGTCAGTGTATTCAGCGACCTGAACAACTTGGACGACATATCAATGTGGAATGAATACATTGAAATCTGCGGCATCAGCGAACGGGAGATTCACGATAACCTGGAAGCTGAACTTCATGAATTTGCCGCTGCCCGGGGAGTGACGTACGATAAGCTTTGCACCGAACTCAAGGAGAATTATGACGGTTATCATTTTACGCATAATTCCATTGGTATGTACAATCCCTTCAGCCTGCTCAACGCCTTCAAACGCAAAGAATTCGGAAGCTATTGGTTTGAGACGGGAACGCCTACCTACTTAGTGAAGTTACTCAAGAAGCATCATTACAACCTCGAACGAATGGCACACGAAGAGACTGATGCCCAAGTGCTGAATAGCATAGACTCTGAATCGACCAATCCTATTCCGGTGATTTATCAAAGCGGATATCTTACCATCAAAGGATATGACGAACGCTTTGGTATGTATCGCTTAGGATTCCCCAATCGCGAAGTAGAGGAAGGCTTTATCCGTTTCCTCTTGCCTTTCTATACAAACGTCAGTAAAGTAGAAACCCCATTTGCGATTCAGAAATTTGTTCGTGAAGTAGAATCGGGAGATTATAACTCCTTCTTCCGCCGCCTACAAAGTTTCTTTGCAGATACCACTTACGAAGTAATCCGCGAGCAAGAATTACATTATGAAAATGTACTCTTCATTATTTTCAAATTGATAGGTTTCTATACCCAAGTAGAATATAATACAAACGACGGACGCATCGACCTCGTATTGCGGACTGATAAATTCATCTATATCATGGAGTTCAAATTAGAAGGCACTGCCGAAGAAGCTTTGCAGCAAATTAATGACAAGCATTATGCGCTTCCTTTCGAGATGGATGGACGGAAATTGCTTAAAATTGGAGTAAACTTCAGCGAGAAAACCCGGAATATTGAAAAATGGGTGGTAGAATAATAAAAAAAGAGGGCATCACTTCACTTTCAAATAATGTGGTGATACCCTCTTTTCTTTACTCTGTAACAGACCTCAGCACAACCTTACCTGATTTCACCCCCTTAGCCTTAGCCTCGAAAACGATTTCTCCGGGTTGTTCAGCCGTTTGAACAATTGCCGTCAACTGACCGCTGAAAGCAGGCATCTTCGGCAAGTGAAACAAATCGAGTGAAGTAGCATCTCCATTAGCAGCAGCACGATAATGACCCGCACCTTTCACCGTAAAGTTAACAAGACGACTGTCCGAAGGACAAAGGTTTCCATCTTTATCAACCACGCGAACTGTGATATAGGCTAAGTCTTTGCCATCGGCAGTAAGTTGCAAACGATCAGCTACCACTTCCAGATGATGAGGTTTACCAGCAGTACGGACCACTTTCTCCTCTGCTATTTTACCTGAAGCATCATAAGCTACGACTTTCACTTCACCCGGCTCATAAGGAACATCCATCCACATCAAGCGGTAACGACGTTGGAGAGCAAGCGCATCTTTGCCTTGAATAGCTTTACTTTCTTCGGCTGTCAGTTTATGCTGTTTACCGTAACTTTTCCCATTGACGAAAAGTTCGGCAGTCGGATAGTTTGTGTAAACGAAAACAGGAGTATTCTCTCCTTCCCTACCCGGCCATGTCCAGTGAGGAAGTACATGGAGTGTATTCACATTCTTATTCCAAAGACTACGGTACAGATAGTAACGGTCTTTAGGGAGACTGGCAAGGTCGATGATACCAAACAGCGAACTATGACTCGGCCATGCATCCGTATCATAAGGAGAAGGCTCACCCAGATAGTCGAATCCTGTCCAAACAAATTGACCGATAGTCCAGTCATAATCATCTGCTAAAGCAAAATCCTCATCGGGAACATTAGACCAGGCACAATGCTCCAAGTCATATCCGGAAGACTGGTGATCATCATATTTCGCATCCCCGCGTTTCTCTACAGGGAATTTATATACGCCACGGGAACTAACGGTAGAAGAGGTTTCGGAACCAAGCACTATATTCTGCGGTAGCAGTTCATAAGCTTCCAGATAACGGTGTGCACGATAATTAAAACCGGGTACATCAATCATTGCTGCAAAACCATTCTTCAAAACACAAGAAACCTGATCCATCCCGCAAGTAACAGGACGTGTCGGATCTTCACGATGACAGATATCCTGCAAGAAAGAAGCAACTTTATAGCCAACAGGACTACATTGGGTAGGAACTTCATTACCGATGCTCCACATCACTACACAAGGATTGTTGCGGAACTGATGCAGCATATTTATCATATCACGTTCTGCCCACTCGTTGAAATAGCGGTGATAGCCATTCTCACATTTGGCAATGTCCCATTCGTCGAAAGGTTCCACCATCATCATGAAACCCATTTCATCACAGAGTTGCACTAACTCCGGCGCAGGCATATTGTGAGCGGTACGAATGGCATCGCAACCCATATCTTTCAACAGTGTGAGTTGGCGACGTAATGCAGCAACATTGATGGCAGCCCCTAACGGACCGAGATCGTGATGATTACATACCCCCTGGAACTTACGGTGCTTACCATTCAGGAAGAATCCTTTGTCAGCAATGATTTCTATACTACGGATACCGAAACGAGTAGTATATTCGTCCGTTTGCTTGCCATCGGCATAAACTTTGGAAACAGCCTTATATAGATAAGGTGTCTCCGGCGACCACAAGCAAGGAGCATTCACCAAGAAATTTTGTTCAAAAGGTTGACCATGATTAATCTTACGGGTATTATCCTTCGTCGCAACAACTTTCCCATCAGGAGAGATAATCTCTGTTACGATACGGATATCTTTTCCTTCATCATTAGCAATAGTCGTCAGCAGACGTACCGAGGCATACTCATCAGCAACATGAGGAGTAGTCAGCTGAGTACCCCATACTGGAACATGCACTTTATCAGTACTCACTACGCGCACATTACGATAAAGCCCTGCACCGGGATACCAACGGGAAGATTGCGGTTTATTCTCCAAACGCACGGCAAGGATATTGTTCTTACCGTCTTTATTCAAAAATCCGGTGACATCGCAATGGAAAGAATTATATCCGAATGGCCAGAAACATGCTTCTTGCCCATTGACGTATACACGGGCTTCACTCATTGCACCATCAAAGACAAGTGTCGTCTGCTGATTAGCGGGAGCATCGAACGTAGTACGATACCAACCTATTCCTACGTAAGGGAGTCCACCTGTACGTCCGGTCTTGACAGAAGCCTTCTTTTCGAAGTTCTGCGTTACCGCTACTTCCTGCAAGTCATTGCTGCGATCGAAAGGACCGAAGATGGCCCAGTCATGAGGTACGGTTACGGTTTCCCATTTACGATCATCAAATTCAGGCTTCATGGCTTCCGCTACTTCACCTTTCGTAAACTTCCAGTTCTTCTCCAACAGTGTTTCTATACGCTGAGCTTTTGCTATCAAAGAGAAAAGAATACAGCAGGAGAAAGAGATGAATAGTATCTTCTTCATTTTCAATCAAAGTATTTAATTAATGTTATTTAAAAGCATCCATTATAACAGTAGGATAACCGCCTTCTGTAAATGCTCCCAACCTATATTGACTCGGCCTGCACTCCGGTTCCCAATAGAACACTCCTTTACAACGACCGTTGGTATTTTCCTTGCACTCCTTCAAGATACGGGCAAGCTGCCTCTTTCCCTCGTTCAAAACAGAGGTACTTGCCAACTTACCATTGTCATCGGCGCACTCCATACCGGTTTCTACCACCATTACATCACAATTGTACTTGGTGCTCAAAGCCTTGATATTGCTGATGCAGTCCGTAATGACGGCATCGGCAGATGAATAGCCTTCTTTGGCATCACGCGACCAATAAGGGTAAAGCGACATACCTATCATATCCCACTTGCCGCCGTTCTTCTTCAATTCATCGAAGAACCAAGTGAACAAACCGCTGTCCCATCCATTGTCCAAGTGAACAATCACAATAGCATCGGGAAAAACCGACTTCACAGCATCGTATCCGGTAGTGACGAAAGCACCAAGGTTGGCCCAATTCATGGGATATACCACTTTGTCGGTAGCACTTGCCGGTGCATCTTTCAAATCCTTCTCCGTCACATTATAAGATGCGCCGCTCAAAGCCACGTCTTCATCCCACAACATGCCCGGACGAATTTCATTCCCCACTTGCACCCATTTAGGAATAACCCCTATCTCCTTCAAGGCCTGAAGCACACTCACCGTATGGTCTTTAATGGCACTTTTCAAGTTTGCCAGATTCTTTCCTACCCATGACGCGGGTTTGTTTTGCTGGGCGGGATCAGCCCACCAATCACTGTAATGAAAGTCTATCATTACATCCATCCCCAACTCTTTGGCTCTTTTGGCCTTCTCCACCACATCGGCAGTGTTACACCAATTGCCATGTTTACTCGGATCTACCCATACGCGAATACGAATGGCATCAAGCCCCAGTTCCTTCATCAGAGCCGTACACTCACGCTGCTCACCTTTGGCATTATAGAAGTTGTAGCCTTTGGATTCGTATTCGGTGACCCACCCTATGTCAGCACCTTTGGCAAATTCCACCTCTGTAGTTCCATCGTCACCGTCGGGATCGACCTCCGGCGCAGGAATTGTTTCGTTATTACTGCTACACGCTATTATAGCAAAAGCAATACCCAAAAAGAAAGACAAAAATTTCATGTGTTTCATGGCAAATATAGTTATCAATGATACAAATATAAGTAATAAAAGCGTAATCATTCAAGCCAGATACTCCCTATCTCTATTTCCATAGCCTTTTCAGCAACTCCATCAAAAGAGAGTTCGAGAGTTTCAATCCCCTCTACCTTGAAAGGTATTTCAGTCTGCGGACGGAAATAATTATCAAGGAAGACCGGATAGACGTGGGGAAGTAAAGCTGTATTTGTTTGCTCCAAATCCTGCAAGGGTACACGAATGATACCATCAGTTGCAGCGGCACACGAAGCAAGATAGGTATATCCGTCAGAAGTAATGAAGCCTGCTTTTAGTCCTTCGGGAATCTTCTTTGCATGGATACACAAAGTGCGGCAGGAAGCGAGTCGCTCAGGGCGTCCATCGATATCCTCCTTAATGTAACGACGAAGAACGAAGACAGGCGCCTTATCTTTAGACTCAAAGGTAATGCGCAAGGTCGGCTTCTCTGTCGGTGCATTTTGCATTAACTGGCGGTTCGTGAGGCTCCATCCGGGCATAGTATATGTTTCCAATTTACTATCAGCATCCCCTATTTCCAGCAGAGACAATGGTTTTTCAGGAGCAACTACGTTGGTTTCCCACAGGGTAGCCGAAGTATAGTCCCAATCCAGCGGACTCCTGGCTACTCCCGAAGGAAACGTTTGTCGCTTATCGCCTTGACAAACGACGATGTTATACCTAAAACAACCCTCTTTTATTTCTGTAGCAGGTACGGTAGCACGATAAATGTAACCACCTGTATGATTCATTTTCAGATAAGGATTCTTTTCATTCCAGAAAGATATCTTATCTGTGTAGATAATAACGGAATCGGGCATTTCATTACCCGCTACAATGGCCTCTATCTGTAAATCTTTACCGGCATCTACTGTCTTGGCAGGAGAATGAGTAACAGTAAAACCTTTATCATCAGAAATGGATGGACATACATATTCACCAAGAGTAATATTCTGCCAATGAGCATCAGTAGTCCATTTACCGGAAGCCGATATACCTTCACGCTGTAACAGATAAACACCCGGACGAAGAGTCGAAATCTTGCCATTCGCAGCCTGTGAACTGAACGTATTTCCATTATCCAAGCCGTTCACCCGGAATTGCTTACCTAAATCAGGTAAATTCAGAGTCATATCCCATGCACCGGAAACAATGCGCATTACTTCTTTATCCAAAGAAGGCCTTGTAAACGGGTCACTAACCTGTACGGCATCGGGCATTACTTCCAAGCGCCAAACGCCCTCTTCCAGACGATCCAGCCAATAAACTCCCGTACCTTCATAATTCACCACCGGAGATTTGCCACAACCGGCTATTGCGCGAAGCTGAGAAATATCTTTCGGACGAGTTTGGGTCGTATTGGAATAGTAGAATTTCTCTCCGTCATTCAGTTCGCTTAAATCCTGCACGTAGCTGACACGGAAATCATTGAATAATGTATCTGCCGGATAACTGCCAAAACTCTCTCCCCTGCCCACTTTCTGTGCCACTTCTGCGGCAATCATCAATCCGATAGCTTTATTCGGAGTGTATGCTACATTCAGGTAATGAGTCTGGTACTCGGTATTGTAGGCCGCCATGTCGATAGGATCATAGGCAAACTGAGTAATCCACTGGAAACCGGCTGTGCGGAAAGTGCGTACAGTTGCCGGATACATATAGGAATAAAGAATATCAGCGGGATCAAATTCATAAACCATACGAGCCTTCTTATTGAAACCTTTCAGATTGGAGAAAGGAATATCGTAGCGGTCTACGGAAGGCAGGAAGTTTCCCTTGCGGGTATGTCCGGATACAAGACCAATAGGATACCATTGATAGGTAGTACCTTGTATGGCTGTAGAATAGTAAGCCTCTACCACATGCTGGTTATGACTGACATTGTAAAACACCGGTTTGCGGTTGCCTGCACGCTTCAGGGCGGACAGCATCTTATTTATATAATTACGCGTCTCAGCAACAGTGCCGGGATGGCAAGGCTCGTTGTTTATTTCAAAGCCTACGATATAAGGATCGTCTTTGTAAGCATAACCTGTATAAGGATTCACGTGGCGTACAAGAGCAGCAATATACTTTTCCTGTGCAACAATAGCATCTGCATCACTATGAACGGCACATTTATCATAATTTAAAGAGAAACCACTGGTAGGCTGATTACGTTCCGGATAACCGTTACCAAAATTTGTCTGTGCCGTGATAACGGTACGGATACCGCGTTCCTGTAATTTATGGATAAGGTAGTCCAATAGTTCCAGGTGTTCATTTTCCAGCAAGTTACCTTCTGCATCAGAAATCTCTACGTCCCAGATGTGAATACGATAAGCATTCAATCCCAAGCGTGCCATGTGATAGACATCACGGTCGATGGCAGCTTTACGATCCACTCCCAGATAACCCATCGCCCGGTAAGCATGTGCAAAGGGTAAGGTATAGTTCACACCAAAGAAAGAAGCTTCTTTCTTCGTATCCGACCAACGCATGACGCCGCCGGCATCTACATAAATAGTAGGAACGCTTTTGGGTACTTTGTTCTGTGCCGGAGCAACTACTGCCAGCAAACAAGTAATCAAGATAAGAATGTGTCTCTGCATGTCATCAAATTCAAGTTGTTTTTCTGTTGACAAAAGTAACGGAGTGGAGTTATTCATCAAAGCAGATATCGGACATAAAAGGAAACAAAAAGGACATTAACTGATTATCAGCAATATATGTATAGTAGTTATAAATAATAATTAGGAATTCTCAATCCAAAGACTACTACTTTTTCTCCATTTTCTTGTAATTATTAAGCATAAAAAGTATCTTTGTCACATTCTCTTGTAAAAGATAAGATGAAAAGATACACTAACATACTAATTTTACTACTTCTCACAGGGCTTTTTATTCCTGCCGGAGCACAAAACAACCCTTATAAGATAGATGACTCTTTATACCCCTTTTTTCAGCGCGCCACCAAATCACGAACTTATCCCCAAGGATTGCTTATCGCTGACACTCTTTATGCAGAAGCAACCAAAAAGAAAGACAAAAAAGCACAATGTTTGGCACTTACCATTCCGGTAAGTTTCTACTATAGTTCCGGCAATTATGAGAAACTGGAACAGGCAGCCACTAAATTAAAGGAAGAGGCACGCAAAAACAACTATCTGCAATATTACTATTCCGCATATACGAGCGAAATAAATTGGCTCCTTAACAACGGACATTCACTGCGTGCCCTGCACAAAGCCGAAGAAATGAAAGAACAGGCTTTCAAAGACCAGCACAACTACGGCATCTTTTCGTGTATTCGTACCTTGGGACACATCTACTATATGCGTCAGAATAGTGAGGTAGCAGCCGAGTACTACAAAAATGCCTTGGAATACATGCTGAAGCATTTGCCCGAACAAGATCCGTCATACCTTTATATGAACCTTGCTGAGTATTACCGAAAGAAAGACGAAGGTGAAGTAGCATTGGAATACAATGAGAAAGCCGTGAAAACTGCTAAAACCAATGAGAGCCGTGTAGCTTCCCTAATGGATAAATGCCAGACTCTGTATAGTATGGACCGAATCGATGACTTTAACACTTGCTATGAAGAATGCCTGCAACTGGTCGAACAATATGGTGTTATCCGCAAATCAGCTTTGTTGCGTTTACGTATCTGCAAACTTGTTCTGGATAAAAAATACGATCAGGCATATATAGCAGCTGATTCGATAGGAAGCCCGTTGCAGGTTTACCAGATACTTCATGTATTATATCTGAAATCAGGAGACTATGAAAAGGCTTATACATATAATAAGTTGATTCACAAGCACCAAGATTCAATCAACCGTCTGGTACAATCTACAGACATCGCTGAACTGAATGCACAGATAGGCAACGAACGCATGAAATTGGATGCCAAGGCCTTGGAATATAAGAATGCAGCACTCAACTTAAGGAATACCCAATTGGAACTGGAGCGGACTAAGTCACAATCTGAACTGGAAAAGATAAATGCTGAGAACAGCAAATTGGTATTGAAGAACCGGAACCTGGAACTGGCACGTCTCAATGTAGAAGCGGAAAAACAGAAAGCCATCTTAAAAGAGCAGCAAAGTGCTTCTCAACATTACATCGTAACTCTCAGTCTCGTACTTTCGTTCTTGTTTCTTTTCACCTGCTTCCTGATATTCTACCTGTACAGACGCCGTAGAACAATGGCTATCCTACAGGAGAAAAATGAAGAGCTCACCGTTGCACGCGACCATGCCGAGGAATCGGACCGGATGAAAAGTTTCTTTATACAGAATATGAGCCACGAGATACGTACACCGCTCAATGCCATAGTCGGATTCTCACAAGTTTTATCCACTCCGGATATGGAGGTGGACGAGGAAGAGAAAGCAGAGTTCAGCATGCTTATCCAGCAGAATTCCGAGTTACTGACTACGCTAATTAATGATGTCCTTGACCTTGCCAGTTTGGAAAGTGGTAAATACACCATGCATCTGGCGCCTCATCGCTGCAATGAGTTATGCCAGATAGCAATGGCTTCTGTTGTGCATCGTAATCCGAAAGAAGTGAAGTCCTATTTCACTTCCGACGCACCGAATGACTTCTTGTTTGTGACGGATAAAGAACGCCTGCAACAGGTACTTATCAATTTCCTGACCAATGCGGAGAAACACACGGTACGGGGGGAAATTCACCTCCACTGCTCTCTCACAGAGAATCCGGGAAAGATAACCTTCTCCGTTACAGATACCGGTCCGGGAGTTCCGGCAGACCAGGCAGACTATGTTTTCGACCGGTTCAGCAAACTGGATGAATTTAAACAGGGCACAGGACTCGGACTGAATATCTGTTCCATCATTGCCGGGCGCCTGAAAGGTGAAGTGAAACTGGATAAGAGTTACACCAAAGGAGCACGTTTCCTGTTTATACTTCCACTGGACGGTGATCCTAATTACTAAACAAAACTCACTACCCGTTGTTTTCTTCAGAACGATAACAATCTAAATGAAGGAACAATGAAAAAGTTGACGTATTCTTTCCTGCTTCTGATGCTCCTGACATCAGTTCCGGCTCTGGCCGATTATGCGCCTGTCAATGTACAGACAGCACTAAAAAAAATGTATCCCGCCGCCAAGGATGTTGCCTGGTCACGGGATGAGATTTACTATGTAGCGGACTTTATACAGAATGGGTTCGACACAAAAGTCTGGTTCAACTCTGAAGCACAATGGGAAATGAGACAGATTGATTGGGGAACAATGGACGAAGTGCCCAATGCCGTGTACAATGCTTTTGCAGCAAGCGAATATTCCGATGGAATGGTGCAGGGAGTCACATTGGTTCAATTTCCCGAAAAACAATCAGTAATTTCCGTAGTTGTGGGAATGGCGAATACACAAACTAGATACCAACTACTGTTCACCCTCGACGGAGGACTTGAGGATGAACGGAATGCCACTTACTTTAATAATCTATTAGGAGCAGAAGTATTCCTGAACACTTAATTGTGCCAATTCCTTGCCACCTTACTGGCAAACTGTTGTCATCTTATTGGCAAGACTCTGCCACCTTATTGGCAAAACCTTGCCAATAAGGTGGCAAAGAATTATAAGGCTGAACTAAACGTATTGCTTCGGCGTCATCCCAAACTCAGCCTGAAAGCATTTAGAAAAATAGGAATGATTGGAGAAACCAACCATATACATCACTTCGGCCACAGTAAACTTCTGCTGTTTCAGCAGCATAGCCGCCTTTTTCATGCGGATAGACTTAATGTATTCCACAGGTGTCATGCCCGTCAGTTGCTTTATCTTGCGATACATCTGCTTGTTATTGATATCGGTCCATTCGCAAAGGGCATTCACATTCAGTTCGGAGTCTGAGATGTATTCTTCAATCAGATGAATTACATTTGCCAGGAACTTCTCATCATAAGAAACCGCCTCTATCTCTTTCGGGGTGGAAAGAACTTCCATGCGGGCTTTCGCCTCATGCGTCTCCCGGCTATGTAATAATTGCTCCACACGCGAAAGCAAAATATCCGGTTCAAAGGGTTTAGGAATGAAAGCATCTATATGCAGCTGAATACTTTCAAGCTCCGTTTCCTTATCACTTTTCGCCGTCAGCAAGATGATGGGAATAGTGGATGTAGGAATATGCTTCTTGATATGACGCACCATTTCAAGACCATCCATTACGGGCATCATGACATCAGCAATAATCAGATCGGGCATTAATTCCAGGGTAAGTTCCACACCTATCTTACCATTTTCCGCCAAACGGCAACGATATTTAGTATGCAGTATCTGATAAATAAACTCTGAAACCTCCGGAGTATCATCCACAATCAGAAGCAATGGAGCATCCGGAGCGGGCGTATCTGTATCTGGAACCACAACTGTAACTCCGGCAGCGACAGGTTCGATATCAGAAGATACAATTTCCGGAGAGACCTCTACGACAGGCTGTTCCATAGCAATCACCGGAAGGGTCAGCGTAATGGCAGTACCTTTATTCTCTTCTGAAGAAAGCTGAACTTTACCACCATGCAGTTCCGTATAAGTCTTTACCAAATACAGGCCGATACCTGTTCCCTCCTTCGTGCCTGCCGTCTTGGGAGACTGGAAGAAACGCTGAAAAACATACGGTTGATCCTGACGGGGAACACCGATACCTGTATCGGATACAGAGATATGCACTTCTTTATCAGAAGCCTGCAAACGAAGCGTTATCTCACCCTCTTCCGGAGTATACTTCACGGCATTGGATAAAAGATTATCCAAGATAGATTCCAGTTTTATGGCATCCATCTGTATGTATATCTTTTCACGGTCGGCATGGAAATGGAAAGTCAGCTTCTTCTCTTTCGCCTTCTCCTCTGCATACAAGGTGAATAAGCCACGCGCAAAAGACACCAGTTCGATTTGAGAAAGTATCAGTAATGTATTGTTTCCACTATCCACCCGGTTGAAGTCCAGCCCCTGATGGATAAGCGAATTCAACTTCATGGCATTGCGATGCACCTGTTCCAGTTGTTTCTTCTCCTGCTGATCCTTGATGCCGGGCAGCAACTTGCTGATAGGCGCGATAATCATGCTCAACGGAGTTTTCAGGTCGTGGGAGAGATTCGTAAAGAACTCCATCTTAGCCTGAGACTGCTCCAGGATTTTCTCTTTTTCCAGACGCTCCAGTTTCAGACGGTTCTTCACACGAAAGAAGTTGATTGTCCAGAGTATCAGGACAAGGCAGAGCAAGACATAAACGGCCTTTGCCCACGGGGTGTAGTACCAGGGCGGAATGATGTGGATGTCCAATGCATACGTCTTTTCGGACGGCTTGCCATGCGCATCCAGCTTACTCACTATCAGGCGGTAGTCACCGTAGTTCAGATTGTTGTAAGTAATCCGGTTCGTATTCGGTTTCAACAAGTTCCATTCACGGTCCACACCTTCCAGGCGATACAACAGTTTGCTTTTCTCTTCAAGGGAATAAGGCAGGTCGGAAAGTTCAAAAGCAAGATTGTTCTGGTCGTAGTCCAGATTTATACGCTGTGAGTAACGGATGCTTTGTGCGGATTGCACTGCATCAAGCGCCTGCCCCGCCCCAGACTGGTAAAGTTGGTTGTTGACATAAAGGGCGGTCAATATCAAAGGCTGTTCAAGGTGTTCCGCCAGCAAGGCCTCGGGTGAGGAGATGGCAAAACCGTCTGCGGTGCCCAGATAGAGTTCTCCGCTTGTCTTATCAAAGAACATGCTGGTGAAACGCTTGTCGGTGATATTCAGTCGGCGGACTTCCAGAGTCTGTTGGTCGGCTACCCAGAAACCATCTGTGGTAGAGATCCAGATGCGGCCGTCGGCTTCGGCCATGGAAAGCACTTCGTAATGATTATAGGCATCAAAGGGCAACATGCGGATACTGTCGTTTTCGGGAGTCACGCGCATCACTCCGCCGGGGAAACCTATCCAGATGTAGCCGTCTTCGGCACAAAGGATAAAGTTGGGAGTACGCTCGCCTTTCAGTTCATCGGCGGCAATATGGGTGACTTCGCCGGTACGGGGATTTATCTTTTCGATGCTGTTGTGACTGTTATAGAGCAATGCCCATACATTCCCTTCCCGGTCGGGAATCATCTGATTGATGAACATGCCGGACAGGCCGTTGTGGATGGAATAAGTCTTCTCCGCCATGTAGAGTCCGCCGGAAGAACGCATGAGGTTTTCCTTATCTACAACGAAAATACCGCCGAGACAGGTGGCTATCCAAAGTTGTCCGTCACGGTCTTCAAAAAGGCTATACGTCCAATTGGCGTTGTAGCGGCGGGTGCTGTCCACTATGTTATAATGTATAAACTGGCGTTTCGCCGGGTCGTAACGACTGATGCTGCCATCCGTAGCCACCCAAAGTTGTTGTTCACGGTCTTCGTAAAGATGGCGTACCCGGTTGTGGGACAAAGGATATTTCCGGTCTCCCATCTTGTACCAGGCAACGTCCTGTTCCCCATCCATAAGAGCGGTGAAGCGAATGAGGCCGTTGGTGCCGCCAAACCAATAAGTTCCGTGCGTATCGCGCAGCATGGAATAGAACTGGTTGCCCTCCCCTGTTCCGGTAATCTGCGAGATAGGGATATGACGCAACACACTGTTATGGCGGAACATGGAGATACCGTAATCCGTACCCAGCCAGACGTTATGCTCGCGGTCGGCAAAGATGGTCCAGATGATATTGTTAGAAAGGGACTGGAGGTTTCGGGAGTCATGAACAACGTGCAACAGGGGCTCGTCCTCCTGATAGACGTACAGACCATTATCGGTGCCTACCAGCAATTGACCGTTCCCGTCCAGTGCCAGAGACTTGACGGAGTTATCATGGAAAGCATCTATCCGCTGCGTATGCCCGTCGGCAGGGGTGTATTTGAAAAGACATCCTTCTGTGCCTATCCAGATGCAACCACGCGCGGTATCTTCCAGGAGTGAATTGACAAACTGATTGCTTCGGCCACGGGTGACGGGCAGGTCTATGGTTTCAAAGCGTCCGGTGGCGGGGATGTAGCGGCAACAGCCGTTGTACGTACCAATGTAGAGGTTATCGTCCGAGGCGCGGATAATGGAATAAATGGTCTGGTGCGGAAGTCCTTCGGTGATGGCGGAGAGTTGCCGGGTTTCCGGTGAGTAGGTATAGAGGCCGTTTAGTGTCCCCAGCCACAGCACGCCGTCACGCAATGCCAGTGTGCGGATGTCGGTCGGGAAGTCCGCTTCCGGTTCTTGGTAAGTGTCTGTTCGGTAGTTATAAATCAGTAAGCCATTGTCCGCACCTATATAAAGATAGGTGCTGTCCACCACCGTACCGCAATAAATGCGAGTATTGCTGCGCTCGCCGAAAGTGAAATGCGGTTGTGAGGAATAGCCGTCGTAGCTGAACAGTCCTTTGTTGGAACCTATCCATATCAGTCCTTGCGTGTCTTGCAGGAAGCAACTGATGACGGATGCTTCCGTCCCCAGACTGATATTATCAAACAGCCTGTAATCGGACTTCTGCCCCACCAGAGTGCAAGGAAGCCATATCTGTAACAGAATGAAAAGAAAAAGAACTGGTCTGTGCATACGCCGGGTTACGTTAAAGGTCCGGACTACTGTATTTCTTCGCACACCCGCATTTCCATGCCTTTATACACCACCACAATCTTATGTAGCTGGGTGCTGCCGATGGCACGCTTCACCGTATCGGTATCAGCGTAGCGGTTGGCTTGTGCGATAGCCTCCTGACGCAGTTCCTCCACACGGGTTTCGGGGTCTTTGTACTTGGCATACTTCAACTCTACAATGTAGCTGTGCGTCATGTCGGAGTAGATGTCCAGCATCGGACATAGGAAAATATCGACATAGCCCGCCTGCGTGTCCTGTTCGGAGATGGGGCGGTAGAAACGGTTCTGTGCGGTCATGGCAAGGGTGAAGCCATGCACGAAGAACTCGCCCTTCTGCTTGTCGCGCTGCGAGGCGTAGGTCTTCAGGCAGTCGGCAATGTAGTCGAAGTAGGCTTTCCAATCGCCTCGGTAAGCAAGGCGACTGGAGAGTTCGCTCTTTTCGTAACTACTGAAACTGAGGTCTGCATCGTTGTACGTACTCAGCAGATAGGTATAAAGTTGTTCCTGAACCACCAGGTTAGGGATGGTCAGTTTAGTTTTTCCTTCGTGCATGCCGTTGATGGTGAGCATGCCGAAATAGTAGAGCAAGCTCACGAAATTATCGGGATTAGTGATACCGGAGGCAGGGAAGCCACTCTTCAGTTCGCCGGTGATGAAGCCCTGGCTCACGAGGGTTTGAATGACTGAGGCGTCGTGGGCAAACTCCTTGTCCTTACGGATGAGCATGCGTAGTTTCTCGTAGTCGATGCGGATGTTCTCTTCCACCATGCTTAGCGGTGCTTTGCCACGCGAGATGTAGTTCTTGACGAAATAAAGCACCATGTTGGAGTTATACATCGTGGTTTCGCCGTAACATTCCTGCGCGAAGCAATAGTTATCATACCACGGCTTCATTATCTCTATCAGTTCGTCAATGGTATGATTGAAGGGGCTGGTGGTAGAATAGTAGGTCAGCATTTCGCGCACTTCTTCTTCTGTGAAACCCATCATTTGGTTGAAGTCCGGTGAGAGGGAATAGTTGGTTCCGATGTTGAAGCCGCTGGTGAGGTCATCCATCGTCACGGGGCTTACACCGGTAATGAAACAGCGCTCGATGCTGGAATAGGTTCCTGCTTTCACTTTGTTGAAGAAGGCGCGCAGATAACCTTCGCCATGCGTTTCGTTGGTATAGCGGTGCAGGCTTTCGGGGTCGGAGAGAATGGCGTTGGTGAAGTGGTCGTACTCGTCGATAAAGAGGTACACCTTCTGTCCGGCACGTTCGCATTCCGAAATCAGATAGTCTAATTGGTTGACGGCTCCGTCCTTCTCGTCCAGCCGATCCCTGATGCCTTCCGGCAGAAGGTCGGCATAGACTTCGCAGAAAAAGTCGAAGCGGATTTGGCAGTGCTCATCCAGCCCTTTGCGATAGTCGTTCAGTGCACCGGTGATGCCGGAGAAATTGAGATAGAGCACAAGATAAGTGTTACGACTCGGTGTGGGATGCTGCCCGATGTAGAGGTCGCCAAAGAGGTCGTCGAACTTGTCGCGGGTACGCACATCGTAGTAATGTTGCAGCACGTTCAGCGTCAGGCTCTTCCCGAAACGGCGCGGACGGATGAAGAAGAAAAAGCGGTCCGCCTGCTCTATCATGGGGATGAAGCGGGTTTTGTCCACGTAATAATAGTCTTCACGGCGGATGACCGCGAAGTTCATCATGCCGTAGGGAAGTCTCTTTCTGCCGGGTACTAAGTATTCTAATGGGTCCATATAATGTCCTCCTGCTGTTTTTGGGATATTTAATCCGTCGCTTTATGACGGGATAACGACACAAAGATAATGCAAATTGAGTGCAGAACTTTCATGCTTGCATGAAAAAGTTATGCCGAAATGCAGCTTATCTTATCTAAAGACAACAAAAGTTCTTATAGAAGGGGTATATCGCAGTTATTATTTATAATGACTGAAAGCTTAGTCAACCGTTTTATATTTACTTCCGAGAATCCATGCAGTCCCGACAGTTTCATCTGGAAACAAAGCGTCTCGCAAGAAAGCAACGTGCAACGCCCATTCAGATGCAAAGTCAATGGATGTCTGCAAACGTTTGCGCTATTCTATAATCCGATAATTCTCAACGAAGAAGCTTATTCTCATCTATTCCGCTATTTTTGCAATCGGAATAGTTGGCTTACATTTTTTTAGTTTGGCAGCTATCCTCATTTGAATAACCTTTGATTAAGATAAGCTGCACCTCAGCAATAAAAATAAGCAAGCTTATTTTGTACTGCTTTCGGTTTGCATTATCTTTGGGAATATTTAGAAAATACCATGAATAAACCGCAGATAACCATCAAGGATATTGCCCGGGCGTTGAACGTCTCACCATCCACTGTGTCGAGGGCGCTGAAAGACAATCCGGATATCAGCCAGGAGACCCGTGACCTTATACATGCGTATGCCCGGGAGCATAATTACAAGCCTAACGTACTTGCAGTGAACCTTCGTGCCAGCCGTTCGAATACAATCGGTGTAATTGTCCCGCAACTGGTACATCATTTTTTCTCGTGCGTGCTGAGTGGCATTGAAAAGGCTGCTGCCGAAGCAGGATACAATATTTTGGTAGCCCAGAGCAATGAATCTTATGAACAGGAAGTGAAAATCGTACACTCATTCCTTGCCGCCCGCGTCTGTGGTGTGATTGCCTCTCTGGCAAAGGATACCTCTCAATACGATCATTATCAGGACCTGCTGAATAATAATATCCCCATTGTGTTCTACGATCGCATCTGCACCGGATTGAAAACAGAACGGGTGGTAGTGGACGACTATGCCGGTTCTTTTGCCGCCGTGGAGTATATGATACAGACAGGTTGCAAGCGTATCCTGTTTTATGGAGCAGCCCCGCATCTGGAAATCACCAAGAATCGTCGGAATGGCTATCTGGATGCCATGAAGAAATACAAAATTCCCGTGGACGACAGCATGATTATGCTGTGTGATACAAGGGAACGCGCCATATCCATCACCCCTGACATACTGGAAGGTCCCGGTCATCCCGATGGTTTCTTCGCCATCAATGACGAAACAGCTTCGGGCATTCTGTATGCCTGTAAACTGGTTGGAAAGAAAGTGCCCGATGAAGTATCGATCTGTGGATTTACCGACGGAGCCATTGCCCAAAGCACAGATCCCAAACTGACCACCGTGGAACAACATGGAGAAGAAGTCGGAAGAAGTGCTTTCAGCATTCTGATAGGCAAGCTGGAAGGGGGCGATGACAAGAGTAGTAACAAGATTGTGAGAACGAATCTTGTAGTGAGGGGAACAACGAAATAAATGAGTGACAAGCTACGAGCTACGAGTGACGAGTAGGCTACGCGGAATTGCCAGTATGCCGAAAGGAACTCGTAGCTTGTAGCTCGTAGCTCGTAACTAATAATTTATTAAGAATGAAAGTAAAACCCGATTTGAGCTTTTGGAAGTTGTGGAACATCAGCTTCGGATTTTTTGGCGTACAGATTGCCTACGCCTTGCAGAGTGCAAACATCAGTCGTATTTTTGCAACACTGGGTGCAGACCCGCATAGTTTAAGTTATTTCTGGATATTACCACCATTGGCAGGCATCATCGTGCAACCCATCGTGGGCGCTGCAAGCGACAAGACGTGGACGCGCTTCGGACGCCGTATTCCTTATCTGTTTGTCGGTTCACTGGTAGCCGTATTGGTAATGTGCCTGCTGCCGAATGCCGGTAGTTTCGGTATGGCAGTCAGCACGGCAATGATATTCGGATTAGTATCATTGATGTTCCTGGATACCTCCATCAATATGGCGATGCAGCCATTCAAGATGATGGTAGGCGACATGGTGAACGAAAAGCAAAAAGGCCTCGCCTACTCCATCCAGAGTTTCCTGTGTAATGCGGGCAGCCTCGTAGGTTTCCTGTTCCCGTTCATCTTTACATGGATCGGTATCAGCAACATAGCCCCGCAAGGCGTAGTACCCGACTCGGTGATTTATTCTTTCTATATCGGAGCCGCCATCCTGATACTTTGTGTAATCTATACCACAGTGAAAGTAAAGGAGATGCCACCCGCCGAATACGCTGAATACCACGGCATCACCGAAGAGGAAGAAAAAGAAAAAATCAATATGGTGAAACTGCTGATAAAAGCGCCGAAAGCTTTCTGGACGGTAGGTTTGGTTCAGTTCTTCTGCTGGTTTGCTTTCATGTTTATGTGGACGTATACCAATGGTAGTGTAGCCGCCAATGTATTCGATGCTCCTACAGTGGAAACCGCAGTGAACGGAGTCAGCAAAGTTATGCTGGACACCAAGAGTATTCAATATCAGGATGCTGCCGACTGGGTAGGCGTGTTGTTTGCCGTACAGGCTATCGGTTCTGTACTATGGGCTGTCTGCATCCCGTTGTTCAAGGATCGCAAACTGATCTATTCTCTCAGTCTGGTGCTGGGTGGATTGGGTTTCATCTCTACTTATTTTGTTCATAATCAATATGTATTGTTCATCTCCTTCCTACTGATAGGTTGCGCATGGGCTGCTATGCTGGCGTTGCCTTTCACCATCCTGACCAACGCACTGAGCGGCGGACACATGGGAACTTATCTGGGCTTGTTCAACGGAACAATCTGTATTCCGCAGATTGTGGCGGCTTCACTCGGCGGGAGCATTCTTGCCCTGTTCACTCCCAAAGGTATGTTGCCTCCCGAAATCAATATGCTGGTCATGGCAGGTGTCATGCTGATTATCGGCGCAGTTTGTGTATATTTAATCAAAGAGACCAAAGGAGAACAAACAAAAGCATAATCCTTATAAAAAGAGTGATAAAGTGATAAAGTGATGAAGTGGCAAAGTGATAGTGGAACAACACTCTGTGATATATAACGCAGCTACTTTATCACTCTATCACCTTACCACTTTATCACCTTATCACTCCTCTTTCATCTACTTTTGTCATACTTTCTTGCCGTTTATCCGTTTATTTGTTTATCTTTACCGCCATAATCACCATTGAGATACACGCCATGAAAAGATACCTTAGAACCGATGAATGGAATATTATTGAAGATAACTTTCACGCCGACAACCTGAGAATGTCCGAAAGTATATTCAGCTTGGGGAACGGACGCTTTGGACAACGGGGAAATTTTGAAGAGCCTTATTCAAGCGATTCCTATCGCGGTTCATTTGTAGCCGGTATCACTTTTCTGGATAAAACGCGTGTAGGTTGGTGGAAGAACGGCTTTCCTGCTTTTTACACGCGTATTCCCAATGCAGCGGACTGGAGTCGTGTCAGCCTGCGTCTCATCGATGAAGAACTGGACCTGGCACAATGGGACGTAAACAGCTTCAGCCGCAGACTTGATATGAAAGCAGGTATCTCCTACCGGGATTTCGAAATCACATCTCCCAGAGGACATCAAATACGGGTACATGTGGAGCATATCAACAATATGGCCCACCCCGATTTATGCCTAATAAAATACAGCGTCACCTCCATCAATTATACAGGAAGAATATCACTGATTCCCTCTCTGGATGCAATCATAGTCAATAAGGATGATGATCCGAACGAGAAGATATGGAATATCCTCCGTTCCGGCGTCACAAAGGATTGTGCTTATCTATGGACGCAAACCCGGCGGGAAGATGCGCAAGTGTGCTACGCCATGACCTATCAGTTCTTCAAGAACGGCAAAGAAGCCTCCTCGAACCCGATACGCATTGAAAAAGAGAAACAAACCGGATTCAGCATCGGGGCAGATGTGAAACCGGGAGACAATGTAATGCTCATCAAATATACCGTTATAAGTTCGTCGCTCTATGATGAACGCCAGGAATTGATAGAACATTCCATCACCAAAGCCCGTCAGACTAAAATAGACGGCTGGGATAAGTTGGAAAACAATCATCAACAAGCCTGGGCTAATATATGGAAGGAAATGGATGTGGTTATCGAAGGGGACCCGGAAGCACAACAGGGTATCCGGTACAACATCTTCCAACTATGCCAGACGTACCGCGGTGATGATCCGCGTCTGAATATCGGCCCGAAAGGATTCACTGGTGAAAAATACGGTGGAAACACATACTGGAACACGGAACTTTGTTGTGTACCGTTCTTCCTGCTTTCTACTCCGAGGGAGATTGTAAAAAATCTGTTGATATACCGTTATAACCAACTACCGAAAGCTATAGAGAATGCCCGTAAACTGGGATTCAAAGAGGGGGCTGCTCTCTTTCCGCAAGTCACTTACAGTGGTGAGGAATGCCACAGCGAATGGGAAATTACTTTTGAAGAAATACACCGCAACAATATCATCGTCTATGCCATTGCACAACATGCCGCAATCACAGGCAGCAAAGATTATATAGCCAAATACGGACTGGAAGTAATGATTGCCGTCTCCCGCTTCTGGAGCCAACGTGTATCTTTCTCAAAACCAAAACAGAAATATGTCATACTGGGGGTAACCGGACCGGATGAGTACGAAAACAATGTGGATAATAACTGGTACACCAATTACTCGTGTGTGCAGTGCCTGCAGATGACACTTAACTATCTTGAAATCATTGCCGGAGAATACCCCGACGAATATGCGCGTGTACGCCGTGTCACCAACCTCCGCCAACAAGAAGAGGCTGAACGCTGGCGCGACATCATCAACCGTATGTATCTACCGGAAGACAAAGAACTGGGGATCTTTGTACAAAATGACGGTTTCCTGGATAAGGAACTGAACAGTACCGATGCCATTCCACCCGAAGAACGCCCCATCAATCAGCATTGGTCCTGGGATCGTATTCTTCGTTCGTGCTACATCAAACAAAGTGATGTGTTACTGGGATTATATCTGTATTACTTCAATTTCGACAAGGAAACTGTCCGCCGTAACTTTGATTTCTATGAAACAATGACGGTACATGAATCTTCACTTTCCCCGCACATCCACTCCATTCTTGCCGCCCGCATTGGCGAAGTGGAAAAGGCTTACCAACTCTTTCTGCATGCCACCCGTCTTGACCTGGATGACTACAACAACGAAACTCACCAAGGACTGCATATCACCAGTATGCCGGGCAGCTGGCTTGCCATTGTACGAGGCTTCGCCGGAATGCAGATCCTGGAGGGCATACTCTCTTTCTTCCCAGTCATTCCCGAAAAATGGAGCAGTTATTCCTTCCAGATAAATTATCAGGGACGTACACTTCAGATGCGCGTAGGCAAAGAAATAAATATTTCACTTATTACCGGAGAAGAACTGAACATACAAGTATATAAAAACGTTTATAAGCTCAAACTGGGCACCGATTTGTTGCTCAGAATAGAGGAGTAGAAGCCTTTATCATTAACAACGCGTAACAAAATAAACCGGGAGAACAATTATCTGTTTTTCCGGTTTTATGTTTCTATATCTAAACGAACAACTATATATTAGTATGAAAAGAATCTATTTGTTCACCATCGGCGTGATGCTGCTTGTCACATCATGCGGACACAAGAAAGAGGGCGATGCCACCCTGATTCGACCTGTTAAGACAGCTAGTGCCAGCTCCCAATCGGTCATCCGGAAAGACTTCTCCGGTATTGTAGAAGCCGTAGAATACGTGAAACTAGCCTTCCGTGTCAGCGGACAGGTTATAAATCTGCCTGTGGTAGAAGGTCAGCGGGTAAAGAAAGGACAATTGATCGCCGCCATTGATCCACGCGACATTTCCCTGCAATACGCCGCCGACAAAGCCGCTTATGAGACTGCCGCAGCACAGGTGGAACGTAACAAGCGCCTGTTGGGACGCCAGGCTATCTCCGTGCAGGAATATGAAATCAGCGTTGCCAATTACCAAAAGGCAAAGTCCGCTTATGAATTGTCCAGCAATAATATGCGGGATACCAAACTGACTGCTCCCTTCGACGGTTCCATCGAAAAGCGTCTGGTGGAAAACTATCAGCGCGTGAATTCCGGAGAAGGCATTGTACAATTGGTGAATACACAAAAGCTCCGCATCAAATTCACCGTGCCGGATGATTATCTGTATCTGCTTCGTGCAAAAGATGTAACATTCAAAGTGGTTTTCGACACCTATCCGGACATGGTGTTCAACGCACAATTGGAAGAATATCTGGACATTTCTACAGCCGGAACAGGTATCCCGGTAACTATTACGATTGAAGATCCTGCTTTTAATCGTTCCTTATACGATGTGAAACCGGGATTTACGTGTAAAATCAAGCTGGCATCGGACGTAGCTCCCTTCCTGGAAGAAAAGCTTGTGAATATTCCGCTCAGTGCCATATTCGGTGAAAGCGAAAACCAGAAAACTTATGTGTGGGTAGTAAAAGATAATAAGGTAAGCAAGCGGGAAGTAACCGTATACTCTCCCACTGGAGAAGCCAATGCTCTTATCTCTGCTGGTATACAACCGGGAGAAACTATTGTAATTGCCGGAGTGCACCAACTGGTGGACGGACAAACGGTGAAAGTTATCAATTAGACTACCAACTACTGCGACCTTGAGGTCGCCCAAATATAAATCATATGAATTTAGCTAAATATGCATTAGACAACACCAAGATTGTTTATTTCTTCCTGGCTGTGTTGCTAATCGGCGGTATACTATCATTCGGCCGGTTGGGAAAGAAAGAGGATGCACCCTTCGTCATCAAGTCAGCGGTCATTATGACTCGCTATCCGGGGGCAGAACCGGCAGAAGTAGAACAACTGATCACCGAACCGATCTCCCGCGAGATACAGTCGATGAGTGGTGCATATAAAATTAAATCGGAGTCCATGTACGGACTATCCAAGATAACATTCGAGCTTCAACCTTCCCTTTCCGCAGAGTCTATTCCGCAGAAATGGGATGAACTTCGCCGCAAGGTGCTCAACATACAACCGCAACTACCCGCCGGTGCTTCCGTTCCCACGGTATCGGACGATTTCGGTGATGTATTCGGCATCTATTACGGTCTGGTAGGCGATGACGGTTTCTCTTACGAAGAAATGCGCAACTGGGCAGAGCGTATCAAAACTCAGGTTATCACTGCTGACGGGGTAATGAAAGTAGCCCTGTTCGGCACGCAAACCGAAGTGGTGAATATCTTTATATCCGTCAATAAACTGGCCGGTATGGGGATAGACCCGAAGCAAGTGGCAAGCCTGTTGCAATCGCAAAACCAGATTATCAACACGGGTGAAATCAACGCCGGTGAACAACAATTGCGTATTGTAGCCAACGGAACTTACACCACCGTCAATGACATCCGGAACCAAGTGATTACAACTTCGGGAGGGCAAGTAAAATTGGGTGATATAGCCATTATCGAAAAAGGATATATGGACCCACCCGGCAACATCATGCATGTCAATGGGAAGCGTGCCATAGGTATCGGCGTTTCCACCGACCCGACAAAGGATGTAGTAAAGACCGGAGAACTGGTAGATCAGAAACTGGCTGAACTTCTTCCCCTTATTCCGGTAGGGTTGGAGCTGGAAAGTCTGTATCCGGAAAATGTCATAGCTCAGGAAGCAAATAATGGTTTCATCATTAACCTGATAGAATCCCTCCTCATTGTAATCGTTATCATCATGCTGGTGATGGGGCTACGTGCTGGTATACTTATAGGAAGTTCACTGCTATTTACCATTGGCGGCACGTTGCTCATCATGTCCTTCATGGGGGTAGGACTGAACCGTACTTCCCTGGCAGGTTTCATCATTGCCATGGGTATGCTGGTGGATAATGCCATTGTAGTGACGGACAATGCACAAATAGCCATTGCCCGAGGAATAGACCGTAGAAAAGCACTGATAGATGGAGCTACCGGACCACAATGGGGCTTACTTGGCGCCACGTTCATCGCCATTTGTTCATTCCTCCCGCTGTACCTCGCCCCTTCTGCCGTAGCGGAAATCGTAAAACCTCTGTTTGTCGTACTTGCCATTTCTTTGGGATTAAGCTGGGTACTGGCACTCACGCAAACCACCACTTTCGGCAATTTTATCTTGAAAACCAAATCCGGCGATACTAATAAAGATCCGTATGATAAACCTTTCTATCACAAGTTCGCATCTATCCTCGGAGTACTTATCAAAAAGAAAACGCTCACACTAGGTAGTATGGTAGTCCTGTTTATCATCTCACTGATCATCATGGGAATGATGCCGCAAAACTTCTTCCCCTCATTGGATAAGCCCTATTTCCGTGCCGATATATTCTATCCGGACGGTTACAGCATCCGTGACGTGGAAAAGGAAATGAAACAGGTGGAAGCGCACCTCCTGCAACAACCGGAAGTGAAACGGATATCCACTACTTTCGGCAGTACGCCATTACGTTACTATCTAGCATCTACTTCCGTGGGTCCCAAGCCCAACTTTGCCAATATACTCATTGAACTAACCGACAGTAAATATACAAAGGAATACGAAGAGAATTTCGACCAGTATATGAAGGCGAACTATCCGAATGCCATTACCCGTACCACTTTGTTTAAACTATCACCTGCGGTAGATGCTGCCATTGAAATCGGTTTCATCGGTAATAATGTCGATTCACTGGTGATGCTGACCAATAAGGTCCTGGAAATCATGCATCGGGATGACGATCTCATTAACGTACGAAATTCATGGGGGAATAAGATTCCTGTATGGAAACCCGTTTACAGTCCGGAACGTGCCCAACCGTTAGGTGTCTCCCGACAGAGCATGGCACAGAGTATTCAGATTGGCACAAGCGGTATGACATTAGGTGAATATCGTGAAGGCGACCAAGTGTTGCCTATCCTGCTAAAAGATAACACGGTCGATTCTTTCCGTATCAACGATCTGCGTACGCTACCCGTATTCGGTACAACACAGGAGACCACTACACTGGAACAAGTAGTCAGTGAATTTGATTTCCAATATAAGTTCTCGAATGTGAAAGATTATAACCGCCAGATGGTAATGATGGCGCAAGCCGATCCACGCCGGGGAGTAAATGCCATAGCAGCATTCAATAAGATATGGAAAGAAGTGCGAGAAGAAATTCAGGTACCGGAAGGATACACCATGAAGTATTTTGGTGAACAGGAAAGTCAGGCAGAAAGTAATGCAGCATTGGCAGCTAACATGCCATTAACTTTTTTCCTGATGTTCATTACCCTGTTATTCCTGTTCAGAACCTACCGCAAGCCAATTGTCATCCTATTGATGTTGCCGCTTATCTTTATTGGCATCGTACTGGGATTAATCTTGCTTGGTAAATCATTCGACTTCTTCTCTGTCCTTGGCCTACTGGGATTGATTGGTATGAATATCAAGAATGCAATTGTATTGGTAGACCAGATCGATATAGAAACTGCTTCCGGAAAAACGCCACTGAATGCGGTAATCAGTGCAACAACCAGTCGTATCATACCTGTAGCCATGGCATCCGGAACCACGATTCTGGGTATGTTACCGTTGCTATTCGACGCTATGTTCGGTGGTATGGCGGCAACAATCATGGGTGGTTTGCTGGTGGCTTCAGCATTAACTCTGTTCGTTCTTCCAGTGGCATATTGTGCGATACATAAGATTAAAAAGTGAAAAGAAGAAATACAAGTAATCATGAAAAAGAAGATATTCATAGTCACACTACTCTGTTGCTTCGGCCTGAAAGCCGGAGCCCAACAGTATCTCAGCCGTGAAGCATATCGTGACAAAGTAGAAGCCTACAGCCAGGTGTTGAAACAGCAGCGCCTGAAAACCATGGCAAGCACCGAAGCGCGAAAAATAGCAAATACCGGCTTCCTGCCACAAATAGACATCACTGCCGAAGGTACCGCCAACCTCAACCATCTGGATAAGTGGAACAGTCCGAAGGGTGAATACCGCCCCTACACCTATCAGGCACTCGCAACTTTGGCACAGCCCCTCTATACCGGTGGTTCTCTGATAGCCCAGAAACGTATGGCACAGGCAGACGAAGAGTTAAGCCAACTCACCACCGAACTTACTCTCGACCAAATTCATTATCAAAGTGATGCCGTTTACTGGAATGCTTCAGCCGCTTATGCCAGTCTTGAGGCTGCTGCTACATTTCAGGATATCATAAAGAAGCAGCACGATATTATTCAGGATCGTTTCGACGATGGCGCTATCAGCCGTACAGACCTGCTGATGATTTCCACCCGCCAGAAAGAAGCTGAATTGCAATATATCAAAGCCCGCCAGAATTATACCCTTGCCCTGCAACAACTGAACATTTTAATGGGAGCAGCACCCAATACTCCCGTTGATAGTCTAAGTGAAATCAGTATAGCCAGTGAACCCGTCGACATTCTTGGACTTGACGATGTACTTCCACGCCGTGCCGATTATGCCAGTACAACAGTAAACATTGCCCGAAGTGAAGCACAACGCCATGCCGCTCTCAGCAAGTATAATCCCCAGGTAAGTATGTTCCTTGCCACAGGTTGGGATACAGGTATCACATATATGGGACAGGAAATCCCCCATACTCCTGTAGCCGGAGTAAACGTCAGTATCCCCATCTTCCGTTGGGGAGCCCGTTTCAAGACAAACCGACAACAGAAAGCATTCATTGGCATCCAGAAGCTACAACAAAGTTATATTACTGATACTATTCTTGAAGAGCTCTCCGCCGCCACTACGAAACTGACAGAAACGGAGCAGCAAGTAAAGACTGCAAAGGAAAATATGGCTCTTGCCGAAGAGAACCTGGACCTTGTGACTTTCTCTTATAATGAAGGAAAATCCAGTATGGCAGATGTCTTGTCCGCACAATTGTCGTGGACACAGGCGCATACGAACCTGATTAATGCATATCTGGCAGAAAAAATGGCAGTGGCAGAATACAGAAAAGTGATTAGTGAATAAAAAATCAGGCGCGGATTACACGGATTACGCAGATCAGCTTTATTGCAACAAATTGCAACAAAAGAATCCGTGTAATTCGCGTAATCCGCGCCGTCTTCGTATCTATTCCCCTTATCCCAGGAACGAAATCAGCACACCCGCCGCTACAGCCGAACCGATTACACCGGAGATATTACTGGACATACAGTAATTCAGCACATGGTTCTTCGGGTCATACTTCGTAGCAATCTCATTGCACACACGGCTTGCCATAGGCACAGCACTCAATCCCGTTGCACCGATCAACGGATTTATCTTCTTCTTGCTGAACAGGTTGAACAGCTTCACAAAGAAGATACCACCCGTAATAGAAAGCGCAAATGCAAGGAAACCACCAATAACAATACCAATGGTTGTCCAGTTCAGAAATGCTTCGCTTGTCATAGTTGCGCCTACACTCAGTCCTAAGAAAATAGTTGCCGCATTCATAATGCTGTTGGCAGCCGCATCAAACAAACGGCTGGTGTCCGCACCGATTTCCTTAATCAGGTTACCGAACATCAACATACCGATCAAAGGCACTGCCGTCGGTACAAAGAGAGCGACAATTGTAGTTACTGCTATCGGGAAAATGATTTTCAGTACACGCAGATTCTTGATTTCCGTCTTCGAAGGATAGAGCTTTTCCTGTTCCTTCATATTGATCATCAGTTCCTTCTTAGAGCAGAACAGCTTCACTACCAACGGAATAATCACCGGCACCAACGCCATGTAAGAATAGGCTGCAATAGCAATCGGACCCAACAGATGCGGAGCCAGCTTAATAGTCGTGAAGATAGCCGTCGGACCATCAGCACCACCGATAATGCCCAGTGCACCTGCCTCCTGTGGAGTGAAACCTATCATAACAGCACATAGCAGCACAGTGAAGATACCCAACTGTGCAGCAGCACCAAAGATAGAGAGACGCAGGTTGCGAAGCATCGGTCCGAAGTCCGTCAAAGCACCCACACCCATAAAAATGATAGGCGGCAAGAAGCCCGTCTTAATCAACATATAGTAGATGAAGTTCATCAATCCCAGGTCGTGCGCTATTTCATGGAGCGGCATTTCCCAGATGTTCTTCAATACCCCATTTACCATTACCATTCCGTTTTCATCTGCCTGAATGACCCCCATATCACCACCGGGAAAGTTGGCGATAAGTACACCAAAAGCGATGGGCACCAGCAACAACGGTTCGTAGTGCTTCTTGATACCCAAGTACAGCAGAATGAAAGCAATGGCATACATCACCAGAAACGACGGGTCGGCAATGATATTGCTGAACGCCGTCATATCATAGAGTTTTGCAAATATTTCTTCCATCGCTGTTTATCCTATCTTCATTAATACATCATCTTCTGAAACAGTGTCCCCCGGAGTGGCACAAATAGCCGTAATTGTTCCGTCAAAGTCGGCACGGATGGCATTGTATGTCTTCATGGCTTCAATGTAGCAAAGCAAGTCACCTTTCTTCACCTTGTCGCCCACTTTCACCGGAGTTTCCTGTGCATTCTTCGTCAGGAAGAACTTACCTTCCAACGGAGCGATCACATCCTGACCTTCGCCTACGGGGGCTTCCACTTTCGCAGTAGCATTTGCCGGTAGGTCAATATCACCATAAGCCACCGTTACGCGATAAGCCTGTCCATCCACCTGTACGGTTAGCGTCTTCGGTTTAGCGTCATCCAACGGGGACTTATTAAGTTCCGCCTTCCGTTTTTCCACGTCTGCTAGGAAGTCTTCTTTCGCCTTGCCACTCTTGTATGCTTCGTATTGTGCCGGATGCATGGCATATTCGAAGAGTTCTTCATCATCTTCTCCCAGATCCCATTTATTCTCTTTCATCATCTTGCGATACTTGTCGAGCGCATCCGGATAATTATCCTGTGGATTTCCGGTGAAGAACTTACGGCCTTCACGTTCCGCTTTCTCCACGAGTTCAGGAGCCAGCGTACCCGGCAGTTTACCTGCCTTGCCCAACAGCATATCCCAGATATCATCAGCGATCATACCCCAACGTTCCTTGCCTTTTTCCATGGCAATCACATTCATCATCGCCAGATTCTTAACGTACTGGCTGAACGGAGTTACCAACGGAGGATAACCTACACGCGGCCATACATAAGCTACTTCGTTAAACAGCTTGATAAGCAACTGATCCTGCGTCATAAACGGCAAGTTACGTTTTGCCTTATATTTATTGATGGATTCCAGATTGGACTCCAGGTCGGCCATAAGGCTACCCATCATACCACCCGGAAGTCCCGGACCGATCAGCAGGGAGTTCATCAAGCGGTTTTTCGGACTGATGTACAGACCAAGAAAATCGTCCATAAATTCCTGAATCAATGCACGCACCTTCATATATGCTTCCATATTCACCTCAGGAACCTGGAAACCTGCATCTTTCAGCATTGCCTGCACGCTCAGCAAGTCAGCGTGTCCCGTACCCCATGACAACGGTTCCATACCCACATCGATATAATCGCAACCAGCCTCACAAACTTCAAGGATGCTTGCCATATTAAAACCAGGACCTGCATGACTATGATACTGGATAGGGATTTCAGGATGTGCCGCCTTGATATTTGCTACAATCTTACCCAATGATACCGGGCGTCCGATACCTGCCATATCCTTGATACAGATTTCATCGGCACCTGCCTTGATGAGCGTTAACGCCATATCCGTATAGTATTCTACTGTATGGATGGGCGAATGGGTGATACAGAGCGAACACTGTGAAATCATTCCGGCTTCCTTAGCGTAAGTGATGGAAGGAATAATGTTACGGGTATCATTCAGTCCACAGAACGTACGTGTGATGTCTGTCCCCTGTACTTTCTTCACTTTGTAAAACAGCCTACGTACATCCGCAGGCACGGGGCTCATGCGCAGACCATTCAATGCGCGATCCAACATGTGAGTTTGTATACCGGCTTCGTGGAACGGTTTCGTCCATGCACGTACAGCTTTATTAGGATTTTCACCAAACAATAAATTTACCTGTTCAAAACCTCCGCCATTGGTTTCTACCCGGGCAAAACAGCCCATTTCAACAATAGCTGGAGCAACCTTTACCAACTGGTCTACGCGGGGCACATATTTTCCGGCACTCTGCCACATGTCCCTGAACACCAAGCTGAACTTAATTTCTTTTTTCATACTAAATAAATAGATGTGTGTTTTTTATTAAAGATTATCATTTTACTTTCTCGACCTTGGCTACTTTACCCTTGCCTTGTGTCACCACTGTTACAGCGGCACTGATAGCAGCCAAAATATTTCCGGGAATCGCTGCGGAACCTTGCGCACCTTTCTTATCCGGCACCACCTCTTCGGGGGCATACTTGTTTACCAGAAGAATAAGTCCTTTACCTAAGTAGATTACAATCAGCAGGATAGCGAACACTGTCGTCATACCTACCACCATCAGCAGAAGCGCTGTGTTGAGATTTTCCATATTATAAATTATTAGTTATTCGGTCTGTTTTGCAAAAAATCGTCCGAAATTACGGATTTTTGATGAATTAAAATAGAAAAAGAACGATAAAATATGCTAAAACGAAAGTTCCCGTGCTCTCTCCTATCAAAAAGATTGCACGGGAACCATCTGTCACAAGTCACTGGATATCAAAAGATACTAACTTACAGAGCCGGGAGGATTAACCTAATGGATCACCCTCGATACCACCGTCACCGCCGGTATTTCCGCTATCGGTGTTGCCACCGGAAGTGGCGGTTTTACCCCACTCTTCCCAACAGATATTATTATCCACCATGCTGCGAGTAACAACCTTACTATTCACATCGCGTTCAACCTCGGGAATGAAACGGACGCGCACGCCCACTATCTGGGAGGCACTGACCTCTTTAGCAGTTTGTACTCCCTTCTTATTAGCAGCAGCCGTATAATAAAAAGTGCCAACCCCATCTATTTTCACCGTACGTCCCTGTGCCATATAAAGGGAGAGCACTTTTCCCAAGTTTTTAACGATAGCATAGGCATCACCACGGGTAGTGGTAGAAAGATATGCCAATTGATCCGCAACCTGATCGGTTGTAATGGCTTTACCCCATGTAATTGATTTAGGATACCACAAGCCATTGATTTTCTGTTGATTTTTCTTGTAAAACATAATTAATAATGTATTAAGTAAATATAAATATAGTTGCAAATGAACCAGTCATCATTGCTTTGACCGATCAGGTTAAGGACTGACCGAGGCCGCATCTCCTTATAATTAAGAGATAATAAGAAAGAATTTCATCGCGAGGCCTCAACGATTAAACCTTTCGTTTTTCTCAAATTCGATGTTGCAAAGTTAGGATACACAAGAAGGAAAAGCAAGAAAACAGCCTCTACAACTTATTTCACCAATCCACTATTAATCAATATATTACAAAAAGTGAATCTCTACAATACAACAACAGGAGCAAGTACGGAAAATGAAGCAAACGATAAGTATCTCTACAAGGGAGGAAGCTAAAGAACTGATAATGAACAATAGGAAAACAAAGTATCTCTACAATACGGGTAAAAGAACTTTTCTTCTCTTTCCCTCTTTTAATTGCGCATAATTTCATTACTTTGCACCCTAATACTTAATCAATAAAAGATTGCTCCATAAATTAAATATATGTTCTATAGACTGATAACCCAAAAACGTGATGAATGGCTATGCTCCGCGGATTGCACAATCCGCGAATTGCTATCCTATATCGACCGAAAAGGAAGAATGCGCGATGCCCAGCTCGATGCCATAAAAACCTACCTGTTTCTCAAGATAGCATGCAAAAACCAACCTTTGTGGAAACTGTTCGTTAATGGAACATTCAATAGCATGGACTTAAGTACAATGCCGCTCACAGTAGAGGCACGCAATGTGCTGACAACCAACAAAGCCGCCGCTGCCTTGTTGGAATATGCCTTGCAGAAGGACAAGAACGGAAGACAGCTTGCTCCCGCATTGGAAACCTTCATCAAAGAACATGCCACGGAGATAGACTATGAAAAGGCTTTCAGAAAGATATTCTATGACGTAACCTATACGGATTATCTGTTCAGCCTGCCCATGGGAGCCGGGAAAACCTATCTGATGGCAGCATTCATCTATATTGATCTGTACTTTGCACAGAATGAGCCAAGCAACCCTTGCTTTGCACATAACTTCATGATATTTGCTCCTTCCGGGCTGAAATCATCCATTATCCCCAGCTTGAAGCACATCAAAGAGTTTGATCCGTCATGGGTAATACCCGAACCTACCGCCTCACAGCTCAAGCGATTAATCAAATTCGAGATACTGAACGAACAGAAATCAGCCAAGAAGAGCAATCTCATCAAAAACCCCAATGCGCAGAAGATAAACAATCACCAGCCACTGGAGGACTTGATGGGATTGGTAGCCATTACCAACGCCGAAAAAGTAATATTGGACAGGGTGGATCAGGAAGAAGATAGCAAGCTGTTCACGGAAGAAGAATATAATAAGGTGAAACTTGCTAATGAATTGCGGAACATCATCGGACAATTACCAAATCTGGCCATCTATATAGACGAAGTGCACCATGCCGCCGATGGCGAAATAAAACTACGCAAAGTAGTGAACGAATGGACGCGCGCCCACTCGTTCAATGCTGTATTAGGCTTTTCGGGTACCCCCTATCTGGAAAAAGCGGAGAATGTAGTTTTGGGAGAAACATTCAGCATCAAGAATACAGACCTGGCCAACGTGGTGTATTACTACCCTCTCATTGAGGGGATCGGTAATTTTTTGAAAATACCTGAGGTGAAGTATGCCGATAATGAGACCGATATGATTGTCCGCAACGGAATAAAAGAGTTTCTGGAAAAATACAAGGAAACCGTTTACCCGAACAACACCCGTGCCAAACTCGCCATCTATTGCGGACAGATAGAGACGCTGGAAGAACAGATTTATCCGCTCGCCGCCGAAATATCAGCCGCTTATGGACTGGACCCCGCGACAAGTATTCTGAAATATCATGGAGGAAACTCTAAATATCCACAGCCGGAAGGATCGGAAACAGAGTTCGCATCACTTGACACTATCTTTTCCAAAATCAGAATAGTTTTGCTGGTACAAATCGGCAAAGAGGGATGGGACTGTAAGAGCCTAACCGGCGTAATCCTTCCTCAAAAAGGAGTATGCCCCACGAATATGGTGCTACAAACAAGTTGCCGCTGTCTGCGCCAAGTGCAGAAAAACCATGCGGAAACTGCCCTGATTTGGTTGAACAAATTTAATGCCGACACCTTGAACAAGCAGTTGAAACAACAACAGAACATCACTTTGCAGGAGTTCAGTGACAAGAAAACATATTCCTTCAAATCCATCGAACGATTTTCGCGCATGGAGCGGATGCAGGTGCCTCCCATCGACTTCTTCCAGTTAAAAGTTTCGTATCAGACATTAATCATAGACGAAGACACGCATACCGCAGAACGGCTGACAGACGAAGGCATACTGCAACAGGCCGAGTTGTCCATTATCCATCATCAAGACATGGAAGGGCACATCATAGGGCACTATGAAGAAGAAAAACAATCGAACCATGAAATTGCTTCTTTCAATCACTGGCTACAGCTCATTGCCAAAGAAAGCTTCGGCACACTCTCCATTACGGAACTAAGAAAATACGATAAAGAGTTAAACGGCATCTTTCGCCGGATTACAGTCAAAGAAGGAGAACTCCTGTCCTTCAATCACCATTTTGACCACATGCAGATACGCTCTTTGATACGCCAGGCATTCGTCCCCAAGCGGGATTTCCGCATCAATGAAGAGATTGTGCCTGCCAAAGCCAACCTGCTGCAAATAGAAAAATTAGTTTCTCCGATTGAAGTGACCGATGACAGCCGGTTCTACCCTTCACAAAAAGAGGTGAAAGAAGTGCTCCAATGGGACAATCGCCCTGCTGACGCTCCACTTGCCCCTGAAGTGCAGGCTGCCATGAAAATATTGGAGGCACAAGGAATGGATACCTCATCGCTACACCCGCATGACCCGCACCCCGAACGTGAGAAGACCTATCATTACCTTCCCTACCGTTTCGACAGCCCCCTGGAGAGGGAGTATTTCTCGCAATCCGTCCTGCCTATAATCAAAGATAAGGAGCTGGAAATATACTTCAACGGTGACGACACCATGACCGAATTCAAGATTGACTGCTACAGACAGTCGGGCAAGGAATGGAGATACATAGGAAAATACGTCCCCGACTTCCTTCTCATCAGCCGAAATGCCGACAAGCAGATTCATAAAATCATTATCATTGAGACGAAAGGTGAAGGGTTTGCCGCCAAGTTTGCAGATAAGCGCAACTTTATCGAGACCGAATTCATCAAGAAGAACAACGAAAAGTTCGGTTACCCACGTTTCAGCTTCCTCTATCTGGAAGACACATTAAGCAGGGAGGAACAGGAAAGACGGACCCTGCGTGCAATCAATCAATTCTTTAACAACTAAAAATACATTCAAGATATGGCTATTAAATATGTACCCTATTTCCCGAATACACTGGAAGGCCAAGCATTGCTCGACAACTTTGTGCGCACCAAACGCATCCTGCGCTATCGTGACAATAACAAAGTGATAGAACACATAGAACGTGGCATGCCGTTCTACGAAACAGAGTTGCAGGAAAAGATAGGTAAGAACCCGGACGGGAACCTAATTATCCGTGGTGAGTGTGTTTCTGCTTGTGCTTACTTAAAAGATAAAGGCATCAGTGTGGATTTGGTATATATCGATCCCCCGTTCGCCAGCGGGGCGGATTATGCGAAGAAGGTTTATATAAGGAGGAACCCCAAAGTGGCGGAAGCAATGCGACAGGCTGAAATAGAGCTGGATGTGGAAGAGCTGAAAGCCTTTGAGGAGAAGATGTACGGTGACATTTGGGACAAGGAACGCTATTTGAACTGGATGTACGAAAATCTGATGGCCATCAAGAGTGTGATGAGCGATACGGCAAGTATTTATGTTCATCTGGACTGGCATATAGGACATTATGTGAAGGTGTTGATGGATGAGGTTTTCGGAGAAGATAACTTCAGAAATGAAATCGTATGGAAAAGATCTACAGCACACAACGACAGTACAGGTTTTGCCAATCTCCATGATTCAATATTCTACTATTCTAAAAGCCTTGATTTATTCTTCGACATTCCGCTCGTACCATATACGCAAGAATATATTGACAGATATTATAATAAAGAAGATGAAAATGGACGTAAATATTTAGATCGTGACCTTTCAGCAAAAGGATTAAAGGGTTCCGGATATTCTTACGCTTGGAAAGGGAAAAGCGGATACTGGAGATGCCCAATAACGACTATGGAAAGATTTGAAAAAGAGGGCAGATTGTATTATACGAATAATGATACTCCAAGATATAAGCAATATCTTGATGAAATGGAAGGGGTACCAGCACAAGACTTATGGACAGATATTTTTGCAGTCAACTCCCAAGCCGATGAACGTGTCGATTATCCTACCCAGAAGCCAGAATCTCTTCTTGAACGCATCATCCGGGCCAGCAGCGACAAAGGCATGGTAGTTGCCGACTTCTTTGGCGGCAGCGGAGTAACCGCCTCCGTATCTCACAAGCTGAACCGTCGGTTCATTCATTGTGACATCGGCATCAACAGTATACAAACCGTTCGTGACCGCCTCATGGCCGCAAAGGCCGAATTCGACATCCTCGAAATAAAAGACGGCGTTTCACTCTACCGAAACCCCGTGCAAACCATGGAAAAGTTAAAAAGTCTGATTATCGGCCTTCGCAACGAAGATGCCTTGGACAAATTCTGGGAAGGCAGTATCATGGATACCAAATGCGGCATGATGCCTGTCTATCTGCCCAATCTGATGGACAGCAGCACCCGCCTGCTGGACAAACCACTGATGAACCGTATCATCCGCGAAGCCATGCCCGACTTGCCCGATGACGTAAAGCGCGTAATCGTCTATTACATAGACATCATCGATCGGAAAGAGATAGAGCAGTTTATCAAAGAGCAAGGCAACCCGCTCATTGAAATCGAACTACGCGACCTGAAACAGGTGCTCGACAACGTAGTAGTGGAAGACTATGCCGAATGGCAACTTGCGGAAACACAGGACAACCTGTTCAAAGGATGGCAAGTAGAAATCATACAGTTCCACAGCGACCGTGTACTTAAGAAGATAGAAGCCATCAACCTCAAAGGGGAGCAGCAAGTCGCGCAGTTCAATCTGAAGAACTCCGGCAAAGGTAAGGAAAAGAGACACTCCCCCATCACCATCAGCGATGAAGGGCTCGAAACCATCGAATGGATTAGCCTAGACTGCTCTACAGCCGACAAGGAGGGCATCTGGCACAGCAATAGTGAGGTAAAAATCGACAAGCTGGGCTACACTATCCGAAACGGCATAAAAACCAATGAGCTCTGGGATGCCCGTATCCGTTGTGACCACAAGCCTTTGAGAATGAAAATCCGTAACATCTGCGGAGACGAAACAGTATATACATTATAACCTGTATTAATCATAACAGGATTTAAAGGAGTTATCACTTTGTTAGGAATTAAAGCCAATAGTTTCTGCTTGGGTACAAGTTAAGTTTTATCGCAATCCTGTAAAAAACGCCCCCAAAGCGAAAATTACCATTCAGGTACAAAAATCCCCGTCAGAAACACTTCTCGACGGGGTATCCAAAGATAACGACAGAGGGTGCCTCACATAACGACAGAGGATACCTCACATAACGACAGAGGGCACCTCATATAACGACTGAGGGTACCTCCATCAAAACAAGAGATTCGGAAGCCTTTTTTTGTTGCTATATTTCGGTTATTCAGCACCCTTCCACCACCGCATCCACCGTTTCACCGTTGGCAAACAACGCCTCGTCCATCTGCAACAGCCTCTTCTTCAACCGGAACTTCTGCTGAGATACCGAAGCGGGCGACACGGCCGTCAACGTAGCAACCTGCGCGTTGGTAAAGCGCAACCGGATGAGCAGGCAAAGCTGAAGGTCGGCAGGCGTAAGTTTCGGGAAACGTCCGGCAAGGCGAGTGGTAAACCCTTCGTACACACGGTCCGTGAGTGTTTGCAGGTATCTCCACTGTTCGTCCGTGAGGAACTTGGGATGACTGCGCAGTTGCCCCACTACCTCATCGCGGTCTATCAAGACAGAAGTGAGTGCCTGTACCTGGCCATCCAGCACGTGCGCACGCTCCCCCTCCTTCCGCAACAATTCCAGTTCGCGGGGCAAGGGGCGATTTTCATAATCCTTAAGACGTGTACGAAGGGACTCATTTTCATCGCACAAGTGACTGCCATGCTCCATAAGGTTCATCAATGACCGATGTACTTCTTCCCGTTCTTCATCCGTCAACGACATTTCCCTCAGGCACTCCTGCAATTCATTTTTTTCCAGTTCATTGTTGCGCAGACGTTGCTCATTCTCGCTCAAATCAATGAGGTAACGGCGATGCTTACGGTCGGTCGAAAACTTGATATTGCTTATGGAGAGCCATACGTTCAGACCTATCATCAGTGCAGTAAATGCTCCCCAGAAGAATTGCTTCCGCTTATCGGCAGGCATCAGGCAGACGCGCTTTCCGTCGGAGAGTTCCTTCACCCTGTTATATTCACGATGCAGTTCGGAAAGCAGACGGGCGGTTTGGGCACTATCGGCGACACCGGCTTGTACTAAAGAGTCGGCACGGACAAGGGATTGTTCATAATCGAGCATGGTTTTACTGACAGGGGCAGTGCAAGCCGTCAGCCCCAGAAGAAAAAGAAAGGACAAAAAGAATAGCATATATCCGCTTTTCATAATCAATGTTTTGTCGTAGTTTTTATAATCAACACATATCAATCTTAGTGTCACAAAGGTAATGCTTTCTCTACATAATAAACAAAAAAGGCACAAAGTTTTTCGTTACTTTATGCCCCCTATCTATCTTAAAACAAGAAAAATCAGAACTCACTTGTAAAGTGGAACTTAATATTTTTAAAGTCCATCTGCGCCATCTGCAACACATAACCGCTATCAGCCAAGAATACATCCCTACCCTCACGATCCTTTGCCATATACTGATACTTGCGCTTTTTAAAGGCTTCCAGCTCTTCCGGATTATCACTCTCTATCCAGCAAGCCTTATACAAGCTCAACGGTTCCCAACGACACTTCGCACTGTATTCATTCTCCAAGCGATACTGGATAACCTCGAACTGCAACTGCCCTACCGTACCGATAATCTTACGCCCATTGAACTGATTGACAAACAACTGCGCCACACCCTCGTCCATCAACTGGTCGATACCCTTGGCAAGCTGTTTCTGCTTCATCGGGTCAGCATTCTCGATATACTTGAACATCTCCGGTGAGAAACTCGGTAAACCACGGAAATGAAGCATCTCCCCTTCCGTCAGCGTATCACCAATCTTAAAAGTACCGTTATCCGGCAAACCGATAATATCGCCTGCCCAAGCCTCGTCAACGGTTGTCTTGCGCTGTGCCATGAACTGCGTGGGCGAAGAAAAACGCATCGTCTTCCCATGACGTACATGCAGATAAGGAGTATTACGTGTGAATTTACCGGAACATATCTTGCAGAATGCAATGCAAGAACGGTGATTCGGGTCAATATTTGCCGTAATCTTAAACACAAAACCGGTAAATTTCGGTTCTTCCGGTTCCACTTCACGTTCTTCCGCCTGCACCGGACGAGGGCTTGGGGCTATTTCCACAAAGCAATCCAGCAGTTCCTGTACACCGAAATTATTCAGAGCCGAACCAAAGAATACAGGCGCCACTTCCCCTTTCAGGTATTCTTCCTTATCAAATTCAGAATATACTCCATCTATCAACTCCAACTCACCACGTAATTTATCAGCCAATTGCGCACCGATTTGCTTATCCAGTTCTTCGGTATTGATATCTACCTCCACCTTTTCCGTCACTACCTGCTTGGAAGGCTGAAAAAGGTTCAGATTCTGCTCATAGATGTTATAAACTCCCTTAAAGCGCACACCACTTTCGATAGGCCACGTCAACGGACGCACATGAATGGCAAGTTCTTCCTCCAGCTCATCCAGCAAATCGAAAGGATCTTTAGCCTCACGGTCCATTTTATTGATGAATATAATAACCGGCGTATTACGCATACGGCACACCTCCATCAATTTACGAGTCTGCGTTTCCACACCTTTGGCACCATCCACAACGATGATAACGCTATCTACAGCAGTCAGCGTACGGTAAGTATCTTCGGCAAAGTCCTGGTGACCGGGAGTGTCGAGGATATTAATCTTATAATCTTTGTAATCGAACTCCATCACAGAGGTAGTTACAGAAATACCACGCTGTTTCTCTATATCCATCCAGTCGGATGTAGCCGTTTTCTTTATCTTATTGCTCTTTACAGCACCCGCTACCTGAATCTGTCCACCAAAAAGCAACAGTTTTTCAGTTAATGACGTCTTACCGGCATCCGGATGCGCGATAATCGCAAAGGTCCGTCTTCTTTCTATTTCGTTATTATTTGCCATATATAAATAGGTATAATATTATTATTGGGCATTCAGTTTATCAATACATACTTTCAGGCTTTCTTCCCAATGTGGAATATGAATCCCGAAAGTATTTTTTATCTTTGTCTTATCCAATACGGAATAATGCGGACGTGGAGCCTTTGCCGGATATTCATCCGTATGCAACGGACTAACCTTACAAGTCGTAATGCCTGCAATGCGGTGAATGGCAACTGTAAAGTCATACCAAGAACATACACCCTCATCGCTGAAATGATAAATCCCAGGTATAATTCCCTGATTGATGGCTGCATAGATGGCAACAGCCAGGTCTTTTGCATACGTCGGTGTACCGATCTGGTCGAAAACAACTCCCAAAGATTCACGTTCACGTCCCAGACGAATCATCGTTTTCACAAAATTGTTTCCATAAATAGAGTATAACCAGGCAGTGCGAATCACCATCGCCTTCTCGCAGTTCTGCATGACTTCCTTCTCTCCGCCCAGTTTAGTGAAGCCATAAACTGAATTAGGACACGGCATGCAATCTTCTTTATAAGGTATATGCGCCGTACCGTCGAATACATAGTCCGTAGAAACTTGTATCATTGCAGCACCATAAGCCTGTGCAGCACGTGCCAGTATTCCCGGAGCCTCCTCATTCAGTTTGCGGCATAGTTCTTCGTTATCCTCTGCCTTGTCAACCGCCGTAAAAGCGGCACAATTTACTACGACATCAATCTGATTGCCGGCAATGCATGCCCGTACAGCGTGTTCGTCACAGATATCCAATTCCTGTACGTCAGTAAAAAAATAGGTGTGTTGCGGATTCTCTTTTGCAAGAACTTGCATCTCGTTGCCAAGTTGTCCGTTGGCTCCGGTTACTAATATTCTCATCTCTATATTTAGATTCTATTAATTACAATTCACGATTAAAACTACGATCCCTCATCACCCTGTCACTTTATCACTCTTCCAGCTTTAACTCCCCCTTCTTGTCCTTCTCATTATAGTTGGCAAGCAAAGATATGAAACTGCTGATAACCTCTATTGCTTTCGCCGTTCCCGGTGTTATTTCCTTCTTCTGCAAACGCAACAGCAGAACACCATACAAAGCTTCGAAACATGTTTCCAATTCCGGTTCATCCTTCTTCCCGCTCTTTTGACGCAACTCTACAATAAAAGGCAGTGCTTTGAAATAAGCCGCACTATAATAAGGGTACTTGGGTGATGATAACAATTCGCCATGCAGCTCCGTCAGGTTTATCACTACATTACGGTTGATTTGCAGATGCCCTTTCTCCTTCACACCTTCGATACGCATCATATCAATCAGATTTCCATACCATTCTTCCAATGCAGGGCGCTCTTCTTCGGGATAACGGGAAATAATATTTTCGCGGATTTTATCTATATCGCAACCGTTGGCACGTATCAAATCTTCCACCTGCCACATATATATAAGGTATTCTGCGATATTCTTCGCTTTCAGTTGTTGTGCTATCTTCATGATTTTATGTTTCTTGTCAGTAAAGTGATTCGCCCATCAGCGTAAACACCAATCCAAACACAGATACAACAATGACAATGCCTCCGATGATACGGTTCAATATCCAGATGCCGCGCAGGTTGAACTGTGTACGGACTTTATTCACAAAGAAAGTAATACCGAACCACCACGCCAGTGCTCCCAATGCAATAGCCAGGTATCCGGTGACTGCCTCAAACACCAGCACCCCTTCGCTGACAAAGGCAAAGCGTGCAAAGAGTCCGATAAACAGGAAAATAATAAGTGGATTGGATAGTGTGACGGCGAATGCCGTTATGAAGTTATGAAAATAAGAACCTTTATTAGTAGAAACAGGGCGAATGGACGAAACGGGATTACTGCGGAACGTATAAATGCCAAATGCCAACAGCATGATGCTTCCGAACAACTGCAAATAAAAAATATTTTTATTGACGTAATCGAATACGAAACTCATTCCGTATCCTGTCAGTAAGGCGTAGGCAATGTCACTCAGCGAGGCTCCCAGTCCCGTTATAAAACCATACCAACGCCCCTTGTTCAGCGTACGCTGAATGCACAATACGCCAACAGGCCCCAGCGGTGCAGACACAACTACCCCGATAATAAAGCCCTTCCATAATATATCGAATATGGTCCTTATTTCAATCATGGCTGCAAATATCGTACTTTTTTGTGAGACGAACCAATTGTGTTAACGTTTTTTCGACTGATTAGCATAAAACACCTAATACTTTACACTACTAAAGCGAAAAAGTGACAAATAACAGGCTATTCTTAGACAGAAACGTTGTGCATGTTTAGAGGTGAAAAGTCTTTTATAAGAAAATGAATTTGCAAGTCGTTTTACAGAGAATGAAAATAGAGACATTTTAGTTTGACATTGTAAAAAACATGCATTTATTACGGAGATTTATTTAAACATAAAAGCTGATTATAGAATAGTTACTTGAGCACCGGTTAAAAGAGCGTATATAAAGTAGAAAACAAGCAACTCTTAGCATCCTATTATTTTACATAAAAGCAATATGGAAAGTTCAGATAAATTTTATTTTAGAAGTCAAACAAAAGGATAATTCAGTACAGATGTTATTAAATAACCAACTTAAAAGAATAAAAAGACAACTTTTAATAGCTTTATATCAAGATTTACATTATCTTTGTACCGTTAATTAATACAAACAGAAAAGACATGCTTATGAAAACAGCTCATCAATTAAGGAATCTCTTATTCATTACACTACTTGCACTTGCCGGTTGTATGAACAATGATGTATACAATCCTGACAGCAAACCAGACAATGAACCTGACAATGGGAATGTCACCGATCTTACTATTCCCTCAGATTTTCTATGGTCTACCACTGCCCAAGTTGCCGTTCACGTAACTATCGGCAATAATACGCCCCACACTTATACTATCTCCATCTACTCACAAGGAGCAGACGAGGAGAGTTTGCCTGTAGCCATTGGCACAGCCAGTTTCAACTACCCATATAACAAAGAAATCACACTACCTGCCAGCGATACGATAGTGACCGTAACCCAAACATTACACTATACAGATGGTAGCCAAATGACATTGGAATGTAATGTCCCTATAGTCAACAAGAAAGCAACATTACATCTGGGAGAGTCCGGCAACACAGCCTCGTCTACCCGTTCTCCCAACATAACTACACGTAGTGATGATGACCTGGAAGATTGGAATGAGGCAAAAGAGTTAACAACTGACATCACAAAGATAAATAAGGATGAAGAATACAAAGTTTCTACCGGAAACATGGTTAACTTGAATGATAACATCAACATTATGGAAGGCGGTAAAATTTATATTGCAGGAACATTAAACATTTCAGCAAAGAACGCATTTCAGAACCATAAAGATGCCAAATTTGTCATCTTAAGCAAGGAACAGTCCAAAGGAGAAGCTGCGGGGATTCTTCAATGCTTTGGCGACTTCACTGTTAAAAATGAATTTGAAATAGAGAATTACGGCACAATGACAGTAAACGGAACACTCGCCATTGAAAATGGCGGTGAAATAGATAACTATGGATGCCTTCACGCCGAAAAAATAGAATTGGATGGTAACGGAAAGGATGACTCACTACTTGAAATAAAAGAAAGAGGATACGTTTTCTCCAAAACAATGTGGATGCAAAAAGCCACTTTAGAAATGGAAAAGAGCTCTCTTTTAGAAATTGAGGAAACTTTAGAGTTAAAAAATGACTGTGAAATAGAGGGAGATGATGATGGCAAATGGGCCGTAGTCAAACTAACGAATGCAACAGTAATAAACGAATACAACGATAAAACCACACAAATTAAAAATAAAGTATTCGTTGTATGCGACCATAACAATGGGGAAAAGCCAAAAAACATTTATTTGGAAGACGGTGCCCAATGGGGGAATACGAAAGCTGCCGCCAACGCAGGGGTGAAAACAACAGGCTCCGATTGTGCTCCCGCCTACAAACCGGAGGAAGGGGGTACCCCGGAAGAACCCGGTAATGATAAAGAATATACTTTAGGGCAGTATACCTACGCCTTTGAAGATCTGTGGCCCAACTTTGGCGATTACGATATGAATGATATTGTACTGGTTACCAAAGTTACACTAAAAGTTACAGGTAACTACGTAACCCAAGCCACACTGAAGTGTAAACTTGCCGCCATCGGAGCAAGTAAACGCATTTCCGCAGGAGTACAGTTGGACGAACTCACTGCCGGCGATATTAGCAGTATTCAATATGATACAAGTAATAACTTCACAGAAAATATGTTCAAAACCAATGCCAACGGCACTGAACAAGGACAAACTTTAGCAGTTATACCTCTGTTCGACCATGCGCATGCTTTTGCAGGTTATAACGGCACTCCCATCGTAGGTACCTATAAGGATGCTGAATTCAATCCTAAAGAATTCACCGTAACCATTCATTTCAAAGAGAACAGTGTGGAAGAATCCAAATTGGCTTTAAACAAATTGAACTTCTTCATCACTTGCAATGCAGCACAAGGCAAACGTATGGAAATCCACCAGATCAATGGAAAAGCAACCGACTTGTTCGACACATCCGCCATTGGCGGAGTGGTTGCATCCCCCAATACCCCATTCAGGGCAAAGGGCAATTTCTGCTGGGTCATGATAATCCCCGGTGAATTCAGCTTCCCACTAGAGGGCAACAATCTCCGCCAATCTTTTGAGAATTTCGAGCTATGGATTACCAATCCGGATTACGATTGGTACAACCACCCTTTCCCTGACAAAGTAAAACAATAAGGATTCCCGATAAAAACGCATGCAAGCAAATCTGCATGCGTTTTTTATTTCCATTTCTTTCTCTCCCCCAACGATTTTATGTATCTTTGCGCCAAAGGAAAAAAGCCGGTACTTCCGTAAGCGCTTCCCAGCCTTTCCCGGAGTATCCCAAGCATAAATCATAAATCATAAATCATAAATATTCAGTATGATTCTTTTTTTCAAGACCCCATCCAAGAGCGTGATAGCCGTAGAATGCGACCACGTACTTTCCCAAGCAGACATCGACAAACTCTGCTGGCTTTTTGGAGAAGCCACCCCCGAAAGTGAAGACAACCTGAAAGGACATTTCGTTGGTCCACGCCGCGAAATGATTACTCCTTGGAGTACGAATGCCGTAGAAATCACCCAAAACATGGGACTGAATGGCATTACCCGTATTGAAGAGTATTTCCCTGTAAAAGACGAAAACGCTGACCATGACCCAATGCTGCAACGCATGTACAAAGGTTTGGACCAGGATGTATTCACCACTAACCGTAAGCCGGAACCGATCGTCCATATTGAAGACCTGGAAGCTTACAATGAGAAAGAAGGTCTGGCACTCTCAAAAGAAGAGATGGACTATCTCAAAAAAGTAGAACAGGACCTCGGACGAAAGTTGACAGACTCCGAAGTGTTTGGCTTCGCTCAAATCAATTCTGAGCACTGCCGCCATAAAATCTTCGGTGGAACGTTCATCATCGATGGTGTGGAACAAGAGTCTTCCCTCTTCCAGATGATTAAAAAGACCACTCAGGAAAATCCGAATAAGATTATTTCAGCCTATAAAGACAACGTAGCTTTTGCAGAAGGTCCTGTAGTTGAGCAGTTTGCTCCGGCAGATCATTCCAAGCCTGATTTCTTCCAGGTGAAAGATATACAGAGTGTTATCTCACTGAAAGCTGAAACACATAACTTCCCTACCACAGTGGAACCGTTCAACGGTGCTTCTACCGGTACAGGTGGTGAAATCCGTGACCGTATGGGCGGTGGTAAAGGTTCCTGGCCGATTGCCGGAACTGCTGTCTATATGACTTCTTATCCACGCACGGACGAAGGACGTCCTTGGGAAGAAATATTGCCGGTACGCCAATGGCTGTACCAGACTCCGGAACAGATTCTGATCAAGGCATCCAATGGTGCCAGCGACTTCGGTAATAAGTTTGGCCAACCACTGATTTGCGGTTCGGTACTTACTTTTGAACATAAAGAGAACGACGAAGTTTATGGTTACGATAAAGTAATCATGCTTGCCGGTGGTGTAGGTTACGGTACAAAGCGTGACTGCTTGAAGGGTGCTCCCGAAGCCGGAAACAAAGTCGTTGTGATCGGTGGTGACAATTATCGTATCGGTTTAGGTGGCGGCTCCGTATCTTCAGTAGACACCGGACGTTACAGCAGCGGTATTGAGTTGAATGCTGTACAGCGTGCCAATGCCGAAATGCAGAAACGTGCCTACAACGTAGTACGTGCCCTCTGCGAAGAAGAGACTAACCCAGTGGTGTCCATCCACGACCACGGTTCAGCAGGACACGTGAACTGTCTCTCCGAATTGGTGGAAGAATGCGGTGGTTTGATCGATATGAGCAAGTTACCCGTAGGTGACCAAACTTTGTCAGCTAAAGAAATCATCGCCAACGAAAGCCAGGAGCGCATGGGATTGCTGATTGAAGAAGAAGCCATCGAGCATGTACGTAAAGTAGCTGAACGCGAACGTGCTCCGATGTATGTGGTAGGTGAAACTACCGGCGACCATCGTTTTGCCTTCCAACAAGCTGACGGTGTACGTCCGTTCGACCTTGCCGTGGAACAGATGTTCGGTTCGTCTCCCAAGACTTACATGATAGACAAAACCGTAGAGCGTCACTACGAAATGCCGAAATACGAACAATCCAAGTTGCACGAATACCTGACGAATGTATTGCAATTGGAAGCTGTTGCCTGCAAAGACTGGTTGACTAACAAAGTAGACCGTTCCGTAACAGGTAAGATTGCCCGCCAGCAATGCCAAGGCGAATTGCAGTTACCGCTGAGTGACTGCGGTGTGGTTGCCCTTGACTATCGTGGCGAAAAAGGTATCGCTACCTCATTGGGACATGCGCCACAAGCTGCATTGGCAGATCCGGCAGCCGGTTCGGTACTTTCTGTAAGCGAAGCGTTGACCAACCTTGTATGGGCTCCTATGGCTGAAGGAATGGACAGCATTTCCCTCTCTGCCAACTGGATGTGGCCTTGCCGCTCACAAGAGGGTGAAGATGCACGCCTCTACACCGCCGTAAAGGCATTAAGTGATTTCTGCTGTGCACTGCAAATCAACGTGCCTACCGGAAAAGACTCTCTCTCCATGACTCAGAAATATCCCGACGGTAGCAAGGTGATTGCTCCGGGAACCGTTATTGTTTCGGCAGGCGGTGAAGTATCCGACGTGAAGAAAGTTGTTTCTCCTGTACTGGTAAACAACGAAAAGACAACCATTTATCATATTGATTTCAGTTTCGATACATTGAAACTGGGTGGTTCGGCTTTTGCACAGTCATTGGGCAAAGTAGGTGACGAAGTACCTACCGTACAAGATGCCGAATATTTCCGCGATGCTTTCCTTGCTGTTCAGGAGTTGGTAAACAAAGGATTGATTCTTGCCGGACATGATATTTCTGCCGGAGGTTTGATTACAACTCTGCTTGAAATGTGTTTTGCTAATGTAGAAGGTGGTATGGAGATCAACCTCGACAAAATGAAAGAACACGATCTTGTGAAAATTTTGTTTTCCGAGAATCCGGGTATCGTGATCCAGGTAAGCGACAAGCACAAAGAAGAGGTTAAACAGATATTGGAAGATGCCGGTGTGGGTTATGTGAAAATCGGTAAGCCGACTGACGAACGCCACATCCTCGTATCCAAAGATGATGCTACTTACCAGTTCGGTATCGATTATATGCGTGATGTATGGTATTCTACTTCTTACCTACTCGACCGCAAACAATCCATGAACGGCTGCGCTAAAAAACGCTTCGAAAACTATAAGATGCAGCCTATGGAATTCGCTTTCATGCCTGATTTCAAAGGTAAACTCTCTCAATACGGTATTGATCCGGACCGTCGTACCCCGACAGGTATCCGTGCAGCAATTATCCGCGAGAAGGGTACGAATGGCGAACGCGAAATGGCCTACTCACTGTATCTGGCAGGATTCGATGTGAAAGACGTTACAATGACCGACCTTATCAGCGGACGCGAGACACTGGAAGATGTGAACATGATTGTTTACTGCGGTGGTTTCTCTAACTCCGACGTATTGGGTTCTGCCAAAGGTTGGGCAGGTGCTTTCCTCTTCAACCCGAAAGCTAAAGAAGCTCTCGACAAATATTACGCTCGTGAAGATACACTTTCACTGGGTGTTTGTAATGGCTGTCAGTTGATGATGGAACTGAACCTCATTAACCCGGAACACAAGAAGAATGGCAAGATGCTTCACAACGAATCTCATAAATTCGAATCCAGATTCCTGGGACTTACTATTCCTACAAACCGCAGTGTAATGTTCGGTTCGCTAAGCGGAAGCAAACTCGGTATCTGGGTAGCCCATGGAGAAGGTAAATTCTCTTTGCCTTACGATGAAGATAAATACAACGTAGTGGCTAAATATAGTTATGATGAATATCCTGCCAATCCGAATGGTTCGGACTACTCCATTGCTGCAATAGCAAGTTCCGACGGACGTCATTTGGCCATCATGCCTCACTTGGAGCGTTCCATATTCCCATGGCAGAACGGTTGTTATCCTGCCGACCGCCTGCACAGTGATCAGATTACTCCATGGATGGAAGCCTTCGTCAATGCACGTAAATGGGTAGAAGAAAAGACAAAGTAGTTCTGACTACAATTTATAAATGATGTACAGGCGCAGGTTATAATATACAACTTGCGCCTGTTTCGTCTAAACAATACGAGGTATCGAACACTATTCTTCTACATTCGTTTTGCTTTTATCAAACAAAATGCATATTTTTGCGTTAATTTCACAAAAGCTTCCAACAACAAACGACCGTAACTGTTATGAGAAAACTCGTCCTTTTCTTTGTATTCACATATTTTTCTGCCCTATGCATCGCCCAAACATATAAATATCTCGGCGTAGAAGATGGCTTAAGTAACCGTAGGGTATACGCCATCCAGAAAGGGCCAAAAGGTTATATGTGGTTTCTTACGCATAATGGCATCGACCGCTATGACGGAAAAAACTTCAAGCAATACCGGCTTATAGACAGTGAAATAGAGGTCAATTCTATGTTAAATCTGAGTTGGCTCTATGTTGGCACGGATGGAACACTTTGGGAAATAGGTAAGAAAGGAAGAGTATTCCGCTATGATGCCAAACATGACCGCTTCCAGTTAGTATACAAATTACCGGATGAAGTGGTAAAAGGAAATCCGACTCCTGTAAGTTACGGCTTTATCGACAGTAATAACATTGTATGGCTCTGCAATGAAGAAGCGCTATACCTCTATGATGTCGACACCGGCAAAACCAGCGTTATCAAAAATCATATTGGTGAAAGTATCACGGATATCGAACAGATTGATTCTGAACATTACTTCATCGGTACGGATGTCGGTATACATCATGCCGAATTAAAAGACAACGTTCTCAATCTTTCTCCTTGTCATTGGCTGGATAACCTGAAAATGCAAGTCAACGAACTATATTTTCATAAAGAAAGTCGTAAACTCTTTATCGGTACCTTCCAAAAAGGTCTTTATTTGTACGACATGAACATCCATCAAGCTATCAAGCTCAATGCCGGTTTGGAAGATGTCAGTATTACCCGTATAAAAGCTTTCAACGATAAGGAAATATTGATAGCCACTGATGGTGCAGGCGTATATAAAATGAATGTGGATAGCTACAAGTGCGATCCTTACATTGTAGCGGACTATAACAGTTATAACGCCATGAACGGCAACAGTATCTATGATCTCTATGTTGATGGTGACCGTATCTGGATGGCTAATTATCCTATCGGCATCACGGTACGCAATAATCAATACGCCAGTTATCAATGGATTAAACATTCCATTGGCAATAGGCAATCACTTGTTAATGATCAGGTAAATGCGATCATTGAAGATCACGAGGGTGACTTATGGTTCGCTACCAACAACGGTATCAGCCTGTACTCCACTCAAACCAAGCAATGGTACTCGTTCCTCAGCGTATTCGATAATGGGAATGTTACTAAGAATCATGTTTTTATTTCTTTATGTGAGATTTCACCGGGTATTATTTGGGCAGGCGGATACAGTTCAGGCATTTATCAAATCAACAAAAAACAAATGAAAGCGGAATTCTTCACTCCTTCTACATTTAGTGACAGTGATATCCGCCCAGACAAATATATACGTTCTATTATGAAAGATTCTGCCGGCAACATCTGGTCCGGCGGCTATTACAATCTAAAACAAATTGATATTTCACGTAAGAACATACGTGCATATCCGGGACTGAACGGCATTACGGACATTATAGAAAAGGACGAGAAACATATGTGGATAGGTACTGCCACAGGTCTGTATTTATTAGATAAAGAGAGCGGTGAATTTCAATATATATCAATGCCGATAGAATCTTTTTATATCAATGCACTTTACCAATCGGACAACGGTTTGCTATATATAGGAACCAGTAATTCCGGACTACTCATTTATGATTATGAGAACAAATCGTTCGAGCACTTTCATAAAGATAATTGCCCTTTGATTTCCAACAATATATATACGATTCTTTCAGATGAAGACCAAAGTATTCTGTTGAGTACCGAAAACAGTCTGACAAGTTACTATCCAAGTGAAAAAGTATTCCATAACTGGACTAAGGAGCAAGGATTGAAAAGTGACCATTTCAATTCTGCATCAGGTGTATTGCGGAAGAATGGAAACTTCATTCTCGGAAGTACGGACGGAGCTATAGAATTTCATAAAGACATGATGATTCCACGAAATTACAAATTTCAAATGATATTCAGCGATTTACGTGTATTCTATCAGACCGTTTACCCTGGTGACGAAGGCTCACCGCTGGAGGTTGACATAGATGAAACCAAAGTATTGAAACTAAAATATAATCAGAATATATTCTCTTTGCGAATATCTTCCATTAACTATGATTACCCGTCTCTGATTTTGTATTCCTGGAAATTGGAAGGCTTTTATGACGGATGGAGCCGTCCTGAAAAAGACTGTTTGATCCGATTCACTAACCTAAATCCCGGAAAGTATACACTACGGGTACGTGCCATTTCCAGTGAAGACAGGCGAATCGTTCTTGAAGAACGTGACATGGATATTATGATAGAACAACCAATATGGCTCAGCATCTGGGCTTTATTACTTTATGCTCTTGTTATTGCAGCAATTGTTACTATAACTTTACGTGTCATCATCTTACGTAAACAACGAAAAACTTCGGATGAAAAGATACGCTTCTTTATCAATACAGCGCACGATATCCGTACTCCGTTAACATTGATCAAAGCTCCTTTGGAAGAACTCAGCGAAAAGGAAGATCTGACACCAGGCGGACGTAGTAATATGAATACTGCCATACGAAATGTGAATGCCCTGCTGCGTCTTACGACTAACCTAATCAACTTTGAACGTGCAGATACTTATTCCAGTGCTTTGTATGTATCAGAATACGAACTGAGTACATATATGGAAGAAATGATCAATGCTTTCCGGGCTTATGCAGATGTCAAACGTGTCAGCCTGACATACGAAAGCAACTTCCGCTATATGAATGTCTGGCTCGACAAAGATAAAATGGACTCTATTCTGAAGAATTTGATTTCCAATGCTTTGAAATATACACCGGAAGGTGGTAGCGTACATATTTTTACAGCTGAAACTGAAGATAACTGGAGCGTTGAAGTAAAGGATACGGGTATCGGCATTCCGGCTTCCGAACAAAAAAAGCTCTTCAGAATGCATTTTCGGGGTAGTAATGCCATAAACTCAAAGGTTACAGGCAGTGGTATCGGCCTGCTATTAGTATGGAAGCTCGTCCGTCTGCATAAAGGTAAAATTAACTTCAGCAGTACGGAGGGTAAAGGTTCCTGCATTAAGGTTATATTCCCGAAAAAAGAAAAATATTATCGCAAAGCCGTTCACAGTCCGAAACCGGGAAGTGAGAAAGTGGTTTATGCAGAATCAGGTGTACCTAAGAATATTTCTTTAAGTACTGTTTACGATACTGCCAGACAGAGACAACAACAGAACGACGATCTCCCTAAAATCTTAATCGTAGAGGATAATGACGAACTGAGAGAGTATTTGCGCAATACACTGTCGGATGATTATACCATACAAGTATGCAGTGACGGTAAGCAGGCACTTGACATCGTTAAAGAATACATGCCTAATATGATCATTTCGGATATCATGATGCCCGAAATGCGTGGAGATGAATTGTGTCACAAGTTGAAGAATGATATTGAAACATCACATATCCCTATCATATTACTTACAGCACTGAATAATGATAGAAATATCATTGAAGGATTGAAGACAGGAGCAGACGAATACATCGTGAAACCATTTAATATTGGAATTCTTCGTGCTACGATAGCTAATATCCTTACTAACCGTTCCTTATTACGCCATAAATATGCCAATCTGGAACTGAACGATGAAGAGAGTGACACAGCTTGCATCAACTGTTCCACCGATATTGACTGGAAATTTATTTCTACTGTCAAGAAGAGTGTGGAAGACAATATGGATAATAGTTCCTTTACAGTTGACGTACTCTGTAACTTACTGAATATGAGTCGCACCAGCTTTTATAACAAAATAAAAGCTCTGACTGACCAAGCCCCGGCAGATTATATCCGACTGATACGCCTGAAACGTGCCGCCCAGTTACTGAAAGAGCAACAACACAGTATAACTGAGGTTGCCGAAATGACGGGATTTAGTGATGCAAAGTACTTCCGTGAAGTATTTAAAAAGCATTTTAACGTCAGCCCAAGCCAATATGCGAAACAGAAAGAAGAAGATAATAATGGTAAGATGATATAATAACATGAATATTTACTTCGAGGCATTCGGCCTCTTTTCTAAGATAGGACTCTTTACTATAGGAGGCGGCTATGCTATGGTGCCATTGATAGAAGAAGAGATTGTAGATAAACGGAAATGGATTGCCAAAGACGATTTCATTGACTTACTTGCTATTTCCCAATCAACCCCCGGCATTCTTGCAGTCAACATTTCTATTTTCATCGGATATAAGCTAAGGGGAATTCGCGGAAGTATAGTTACCACTTTAGGTACTATATTACCGTCATTCTTCATAATTCTTGCCATTGCGTTATTCTTCCATAACTTCAAAGACAATGTCATTGTTGAACGTATCTTTAAAGGTATTCGTCCGGCAGTGGTTGCATTGATCGCCGCTCCTACATTCAGTATGGCAAAATCAGCCAAGGTAAACCGATACAATATCTGGATACCCGTCGTGTCAGCATTGGTCATCTGGTTACTGAACTTCTCCCCTATTTGGGTAATTATCATTGCCGGTGTGGGAGGATACTTGTACGGACGATTGCGTCGTCCGAAAGTTGAAAGTTGAAAATTGGCTGCGTATCATAAATCATAAATTATAAATCATAATTCTCCCATGCTTTATTTACAGTTATTCTATACATTCTTCAAAATCGGTTTGTTTGGCTTTGGTGGCGGATATGCCATGCTTTCTATGATACAGGGTGAAGTGGTCACCCGCTATGGCTGGTTGACATCACAAGAATTTACGGATATTGTGGCTATCAGTCAAATGACGCCCGGACCTATCGGAATCAATTCGGCAACGTATGTAGGTTTCACAGCTACCGGAAGTGTATGGGGCTCTATCATTGCCACTCTTGCAGTGGTGCTTCCCTCATTCATATTGATGTTAGCCATCAGTAAATTCTTCCTGAAATATCAGAAACATCCGGTTGTAGAAGCCGTATTCAGTGGATTGCGTCCAGCAGTGGTCGGATTGCTGGCATCAGCAGCATTGGTCTTGATGAACGCAGAAAACTTCAGTTCACCTAAAGAAGATATGTACTCGTTTATTATTAGCTGCCTCATTTTCCTAGTAGCCTTTGTAGGAACCAGGAAATATAAAATCAATCCTATACTAATGATTGTAGCTTGCGGAATAGCAGGGCTTATATTATATCAATAAAAAAGGTGAAGCTTATAGCTTCACCTTTTTTGCAACTGTTTTCGATTCATTATGCAGTCGGTCGAGTGCCGTCACCACATAACGATATTTTGTTTTCCCATTCTCATACGGCAATTTATAAAAATTATCGCGCGTAATAGCTACGATATGGGAAGGATCACTGATATCCACTTTCTCTTTTGCACCGAAGCGGTAAATCACATATTGAACAGCACGGTTCATTTCATCTTTGTACTTCGGGGCTGTCCAGAACAAAAGATACCCATCTGCTGTCCACACTGGTTTTACCTTACGCACTTTGTCAGGTGCTTCATTATCCATGAAATCGAATACCGGCGGTAAAGCAGGATATTTATGATATTCAGCAATCAAAGCATCGCGATATTTCCCCGCATTTTCTACCACTGCGCTGGCAGGCCACTGACAGCTTCCGCCAATTGTCTGATAAGCACGCTGCAATGCCATCTTGCGGGGAAGTTGGTTCATAGAGGGGTTTTGCGGATCAGCATTCTGTACTGTATTCATCACTGATTGCCCGATAAACAAAGGACGGTTCTCCGTATGCTTTGCCCACCATTTCACCAATGTTTCATAATCAGCTGCCGGATGGCCAATATGCCAATATATTTGCGGAATGTTATAGTCCACCCAGCCTTCACGAGCCCAAAGAAGCACATCGGCATAAAGGTCATCATAGTTCTGTAATCCATTGGTCTTGCTACCCAGCGGATCACTCTTCTCATTACGATAGATACCGAAAGGAGATACACCAAATTTAACCCAGGGTTTCACCTCGCGTACCGTCTCATGTATTTTCTTTATCAACACATTGACATTGCTGCGCCGCCAGTCTGCTTTATTGGAAAAGCCACCACCGTAACGGGCAAAGCTGGCATCATCCGGAAAGTCCACTCCCGGTTTAGGATAAGGATAGAAATAATCATCCATATGGATAGCATCCACATCATAGCGGGAAACAATATCCATTACCACCATACAGATATGACGACGGCTTTCCGGTAATGCCGGATCAAAATACAATTGGTCACCATAGGTCACAAACCACTCGGGATGGATATTATAAACATGATTCGGAGCCAATTCATTCTTTAGCGAGGTCTTCACGCGATAGGGGTTGATCCACGCATGAAATTCCATGCCTCGCTTATGGCATTCTTCAATCATAAACTCCATAGGATCCCAGTAAGGATTAGGAGCTTTTCCCTGTACACCTGTCAGAAAACGACTCCACGGTTCCAGCTTGGAAGCATAAAGAGCATCAGCCTCAGGACGTACCTGAAAAATGATTGCATTGATACCTGCCCCTTGCAAAGAATTCAACTGGTCAAGCAAGGTTTGTTTCAACTTCTCGGTAGGAATTCCACGAAACTGTCCGTTGACAGCCTGAATCCAGGCTGCGCGAAATTCACGTTTGGGATATCTTTCGGGTTGCGGAGATTGTGCCGCCACTGCTAAAGAAAAGAGCAGGGCGCATATGCACAAAAGAGTTTTTACTTTCATTCTTTATAAATCTGATTAAGGGTTGTTTATTAATTATGCAGGCCATTCTACTACCATACGGGTACCGCCTGTGTAAGATGTATCCAGATAAATTTTGCCATCAACAATGTCCATTACCTGGCGGGCTATGGAAAGTCCCAATCCTGTACCAGGCCTAAAGGTATCTATTTTAAAAAAACGCTCGAAAATAGTATCCTGATATTGCGGGTCGATACCTATACCTGTATCCTCTATAATAAAACGAATGATACTATTCGCTTTATCTTCCTCACACAGTAGACGAATGACTCCTTGTTCGGTAAACTTCTCGGCATTGTCCATCAACAAAGACAGGACACGCTTCATCCAGGCACGCACAGTCAGGATTACAGGATCATCAGGAGACGGAATCCACTGCAATTCCACACCGTCATTTTGTTTGCCTCCAAATTCATCTATACATTCAAGACAGCAAGCGTTGACATCCACAACTTCTTTAGGCATATCTGCCGTCTGAGAGTCCATGTCAGCTATATCAATAATATTATCAATCAATCCCAGCAAATAAGCACTATTCTTCTCCACCTGACCAGAGTATTCACGAGCATCTTCCACATCCAGCCCTTCCTCGGCAAGCAAAGCAGAAAAGCCCACTACAGAATTAAGCGGTGTACGCAACTCATGCGTAACATGTTGGATGAATGAACTCTTGATACGGCTCATCTTCTGCAATTCTTTACGGGCAACATCCAATTTCCGGTTCATAGATAAAGTGCGAACATAGAGGTAAGTAACCAGCAGAAGTAATATAAATATCAGGCAACCGGCAATAGATACCGTAATAAGCCGTTCACGACTCATTCTTTCACTCAATTCCAATTTTTCCATCTTCAGGCGGTCCACTTCAAACTGGGCAGTGTATTTGTTCAGTTGTTCATCCATTTCTGCCGTACGTACAGAATCATTCAATTGAGAGTATTCTGCAAAAGCACGGCATGCCTCCTTATAGTGACCTACTTGTTCCAGCATAATGGCTTTCTGCCTATAATTTCCAGGGTAATAATTACCGATCGAACGTTGGTAATCAATTAAAGAATCCATATAAACCACAGCATTACTTATATCTCCCAGAATCTGGTTACACATTATTTTGTAACCGAACCATCCTTCTTGTGAAATGTCTTCTTTATGTTTGAGGTAATAAGCATTCGTCTCACGGATGTAAGGTTCCGCTGCCTTCGCTCCTTTCACCCCTAAGACAGCGATAACACGAAACTGATAAAAACGCATGTATAGCGCTTCTCCTATAGATATTTTTTTCTCTTCTATTGTTTTTCCCAACTGTTCCAAACGATCCAAATAAGGCAAAGCCTCATTATACGACTGACGTGCCAGATGAGTTTGAATGATATTAAGAGAAACGACGTAAGCGTCACGGTAGTATTTTCCTTCCTCAAAATGTTTTAAGGCATTATCATAATATTCAATACAGAGCTTTATATTCTGCCCAAACACACGGTGGTTATAGCCTATACACATCTCCCCGGATGCCATGCCATATTTATCTTTCCTCTGTTCAGCATCTTTACATAGCAATTCTGTCTCTTTCATCGCCTCTTCCTGCATGCCCTTTTCAGTCATCCGCTGAATATATTGCCTCCATGCCTGGTAGCGATCCGTATTGCGATGACAACGGTCCGCCCAATCCATATATTCATAAGTCATCAGACGCAGGCTATCCGTATCACCCAACTCATAATAATGATTTGTAATGATGGCATAAGCATCACTGATATTTGCCGTATCTTTCCGTTCTTTTGCCAGTTCCAGAAAGTGCATGCCCAAAGGTAGAAAATTCGGCTTGCCATTAGCTTTCCGCACACTATCGGCAAGTGATTTCAGATCAACAGTCTCTTGTCCTGTAATTGTCTCGACACAAGAGAACAAGCATACCAAAATGGCACACAAGCATATCCGAGGGTATCGCATAAGGATGATTCGTTTAAAAATGTGCATAAAAATAGCTCTTTTCCTCCTGGTATATCAGCAACTATTTAAAAGTATAACAAATCTTAACCTGCCAATCATTATACATATTTGAACCGCAGTGATTATCTTTGCAAACTGATATTCACTATAGTGACTCTGATTATGATAAAAAACAACTCCATACTTATCAAAGGCGCACGCGTCAACAACCTGAAAAATATAGACGTAGAAATACCCAGAAACAAACTTGTCGTCATCACCGGGCTATCCGGTTCCGGTAAATCATCCCTGGCATTCGACACGCTATATGCAGAAGGACAACGTCGTTATGTAGAAAGTCTGAGCAGCTATGCCCGCCAGTTCCTAGGACGTATGAGCAAGCCGGAATGTGACTTTATTAAGGGAATTCCACCAGCCATTGCCATAGAGCAGAAGGTGAGTAGTCGCAACCCACGATCCACCGTCGGTACCTCTACCGAAATTTACGAATACCTACGTTTACTGTATGCACGCATCGGACGAACATTCAGTCCCATCAGCGGAGAGGAAGTAAAAAAACATTCCACAGAAGATATCGTAAACTGTATGTTAGGATATCCGGAAGGAACAAGATACACCGTACTGGCTCCGATATTACTCCGCGAAGACCGAACGATGAAGCAACAATTAGATATCGATATGAAACAAGGTTTCAACCGTCTGGAAGTAAACGGAGAAATGGTTCGTATCGACGAATACGAACCTAAAAAAGAAGATACTGTTTTCTTATTGATAGACCGTATGGTAGCATCTAAAGAGAAAGATGCAATCAGCCGGTTAACAGATTCTGCCGAGACAGCCATGTACGAAGGTGACGGTGCTTGCCTGCTGCGATTCTATCAACCTGACGGAACAACCAGCCTATACCGCTTCAGCACTAAATTCGAGGCAGACGGCATTACTTTTGAGGAGCCCAGCGACCAGATGTTTTCTTTCAATTCCCCTATTGGTGCATGTCCTGAGTGTGAGGGCTTCGGCAAAGTAATCGGCATTGATGAACACTTGGTAATACCCAACCGCTCATTATCCGTATACGACGGTGCCGTGGTATGTTGGCGCGGCGAAGTGATGGGCGAATGGAAAGACATGGTAATACGCGGTGCTGAAAAAGCCGGTTTCCCGATCTTCACCCCCTACTTTGAACTTACAAACGAACAACGCCGCATGTTATGGGAAGGCACCCCTTACTTCCAAGGAATCAATGCTTTCTTCAAGATGGTACAGGAAAATCAGTACAAAATACAATACCGTGTGATGTTGGCACGCTATCGTGGAAAAACGCTTTGTCCAAAGTGCCACGGTACCCGTCTGAAGCCCGAAGCCAGCTATGTACGGGTAGGCGGCCGAAATATCTCCGAACTTGTGGACTTGCCGATTACGGAACTGAAAACTTTCTTCGATAATCTTCAACTGGATAAGCATGATACAGATGTTGCCACCCGTATCCTAACAGAAATCAACAATCGCATTCGTTTTCTTCTCGATGTAGGATTGGGATATCTGACACTAAACCGTCTCAGCAATTCGCTTTCCGGTGGTGAGAGTCAGCGTATCAACCTCGCCACTTCATTAGGCAGTAGCCTGGTTGGCTCACTCTACATTCTTGATGAACCAAGTATCGGATTACATAGCCGCGACACAGATAAGCTGATCCATGTATTACGTCAATTACAACAATTGGGTAATACGGTTGTCATCGTGGAGCATGACGAGGAAATCATCCGTGCAGCAGATTACATTATAGATATCGGACCGAAAGCCGGACGTCTGGGCGGGCAAATTGTCTACCAGGGAGATATGAAAGATTTACAACCGAATAGTGATAGTTACACAGTACGTTATCTGCTGGGAGAAGAAGAAATTCCTGTTCCGGAACACCGTCGCCCATGGAATAATTACATAGAACTGACCGGAGCCCGCGAGAATAACCTGAAAGGAGTAAATGTACGTTTCCCGCTAAACGTGATGACCGTAGTAACCGGAGTCAGCGGTTCCGGTAAGAGTACTCTGGTACGTGACATTTTCTTCCGTGCCCTAAAGCGCGAACTGGATGAATGCAGTGAACGTCCGGGTGAATTCGCTTCTATCGGTGGTGACCTGCAAAATCTACGGAACGTAGAATTCGTAGACCAGAACCCCATTGGTAAATCCAGTCGTTCGAATCCCGTGACATATATCAAAGCTTACGATGAAATTCGTAAATTATGGGCAGAACAACCGCTTGCCAAGCAAATGGGATACACCGCTGGTTACTTCTCATTCAACAGTGAAGGCGGACGTTGCGAAGAGTGTAAAGGTGACGGAACCATCACAGTAGAAATGCAATTCATGGCCGACTTGGTTCTGGAATGTGAAACCTGCCACGGCAAACGCTTCAAAGCAGATACACTGGAAGTAAAGTTCCATGATGCCAATATATATGATGTACTGGAAATGACCGTAAACCAGGCCGTGGAGTTCTTCACCAAACACGGACAAAAGAAGATTGTGAAGAAACTTGCTCCACTGCAAGATGTGGGATTGGGATACATCAAACTGGGACAATCTTCCTCCACCCTTTCAGGTGGTGAAAATCAACGTGTGAAACTGGCTTACTACCTCAGTCAGGAGAAAGCAGATCCCACCCTGTTTATCTTTGATGAACCGACCACAGGATTGCACTTCCATGACATCCGTAAATTGCTGGAAGCATTCGATGCTTTAATATTACGTGGACACTCCATTGTAATCATTGAGCACAACATGGATGTTATAAAATGTGCCGACTACGTAATAGACCTTGGACCGGAAGGCGGTGATAAAGGTGGAAATCTGGTAGCTGCAGGTACACCGGAGGAAGTGGCAAAATGTGCAACAAGCTATACAGGACAATTCCTGCAAGAGAAATTACACATGAAATAATTGAAATGAATTTATCTCATGAGACGATTTGTTTTGTCTCGTAAGATGAAAATATTCGTCCCATGAGATAAAAGAAATCGTCCCGTAAGATTATTAACATTATCTCATGGGACGATTTATAAAATCCGCAAAGCGGAAGAAAACTCTTAGAAATAGAAACCGAAACCTACTTTCAGGCCAAATACCGAACGGTCACTATTTACATTCCAATACACAGCCGGCTCAAGTGTCACCGTCCTTGTCAAAAAGAAAGCATAACCAGCCTCCGCTCCAAAAGAAAACTTGGTATCATCGCTTGTACCCCAATCCCAACGATCCACATTGACATCAGCGCCCAGATATATACCAATATTACTGAAATAATAACGGCCACCTACACCAAGGGTATAGACATCTGTATCCGAACCACCATTGTTCCAAGCAGCCCCTGCATGCACCAGCAACGCCACATTATCCAGCAAGAATGCACCACCCTTGGCTTCAATAGCAAAAGAGGTCTTATCCGTATCCGTATTATGCGACAAACCTAACCCGGAAATTGACGGATTTACAATCCACTTTCCTTTTTCAAACTGTGCCTGGGCAGCCACTGTGGCCACAAGCAGACAAACGAATAATACTAATTTTTTCATTGTTACTTATAGTTTTTGGTGTTATTATACTTTTCATCTTCTTCTTTACGTTTCCGCTGCAATTCTTCCTTTTTGCGCAGAACCAGCCAAAGGATAAACACAATGACATAGGACGCTGCAACCGTGACGTATTTCTCCGTATCACTGATGACAGTGTTACGTGGCAGGAAATAGGCTGCCGTAGCACTCACATAAATAAGCAGGGCAATTGTAATACTTGTAGATTTTTTGAATTTCTTCATTACCAAAGTTTTTTAGTCGTTTTGAAATACCAGATATTGAACCAGAATGCGGCTACCACAACAGAAAGAATAGCAATAGTAAGCGCCATCTGAGGTCCTAATCCAAAACCTTCGGGGGCTATGCAGATATAGGTCGTGCAAACAGCCGTCATGAATATAGCCGGGAAATAAGTTACATAAAAGTAATGCCCCTTCTTCTCACGCACCAGATAAACGGTAATCGCCCAAAGAGTGAAAACAGAAAGCGTCTGGTTGGTCCATGCGAAGTAACGCCAAATCATATCAAAACCTTCTTTGTCACGCAGACTGTAAAGCAACAAACCAATAGCAACGAGGAACATCGGAATGCATATATATAAACGGCGTCGCATGGTCTTTTGTTCCATTCCAAGAAAGTCAGCCACAATGAGACGGGCAGAACGGAAAGCAGTGTCACCACTGGTGATAGGTGCAGCAATCACCCCCAATATGGCAAGGAAACCTCCCACCACGCCAAGCCAGTCTTTAGTAATGGCATCCACTACTACAGCCGCATTATTTTCTCCCATTCCATTTTCATGGAAGAAGTAAGTGGCAGCAGCAGCCCATATCAAAGCAACGATGCCTTCGGTAATCATAGCACCATAGAACACAGGCCGGCCACGACGTTCACTCGTCATACAACGTGCCATCAACGGGCTTTGTGTTGCATGGAAACCACTGATAGCGCCACAGGCTATACTTACAAACATAATTGGGAAAATAGGTAATTCGGTAGCATTCGGATTCGTATTTTGCAATCCGTCCCAGAACTCCGGCAAAACAGGGTGTTTCACGTAGAGCATCACCAATATACCCACAGCCATAAAGAGCAGTGCAACAGCAAACAGTGGATAAATCTTACCGATTATCTTATCGACCGGCAACAGAGTCGCAAAAATATAATAGATAAATACAACCACTATCCAGAACGTTACATCCAGCGACTCCGGCGTAAGCTTTGCCAACAGCCCGGCAGGACCGGCTACAAACACAGCCCCCACCAATATCATCAGAAGTACGGTAAAACCACGCATCACTTGCTTGGTAGTCGTACCCAGATATCGACCGATGATTTCCGGCAAACTTTCACCGCCATTACGCAAAGAAAGCATACCCGCCAAATAATCGTGTACAGCACCGGCAAAGATACTGCCAAACACAATCCACAAATAAGATGACACCCCGAATTTAGCCCCCATAATAGCGCCGAAGATGGGTCCTAAACCGGCAATATTAAGAAACTGTATCATGAATATTTTCCAGGTGGGCAAAGGAATATAGTCCACCCCGTCGGTCTTGGTCAGGGCAGGTGTTTTACGATCGTCAGGGCCAAAAATGCGTTCAATGAAACGCCCGTAAAGAAAATAGCCCACTATCAATGCCAGTAAGCAAAGTGTAAATGTAATCATGGTGCGTTGTTATTCATTACTTTTAATGCACGCAAATGTAACAGTTTCTTGGGAAACTGCACAACTTTCTCGAGTGTTTTACTTATCTTCGCCGCGAAAAATGACAGAAATAAAGAAGTAAAAGAGAATCCAGCCCTATCATGAAACAGTTACTGCTCGCCATCGTATTTAGCATATTAGCTTTGCCCCTCACTGCACAATCCATCGGTGAGACGACAAATCGTCCTCCCAAGTACGAAGTACGTGCCGCCTGGATTACCGCTGTCTATGGTTTGGATTGGCCACGTACCCGTGCCACCACGCCCGAAAGTATCCGGAAACAAAAGGCAGAACTTATCGAAATACTGGACCGACTGAAAGATGCGAACTTCAACACCGTACTCTTCCAGACACGGACACGCGGTGATGTACTCTATCGCTCTAAAATAGAACCTTTCAATTCTATACTAACCGGGAAAACAGGTGGCGACCCGGGATATGACCCACTGGCTTTTGCCGTAGAGGAATGTCATAAACGCGGTATGGAATGCCATGCCTGGATGGTAGCCATTCCATTGGGTAACCGCAAACATGTTGCCAATCTGGGTAATACCTCTGTCACCAAACAGAAATCCGCCATTTGTGTACCTTACAAGCGGGAATATTTCCTCAATCCCGGAAATCCGCAAACCAAAGAATATCTGATGAGTCTTGTACGTGAGGTTGTGGAAAAATATGACGTAGATGGCGTCCATTTCGATTATCTGCGTTATCCGGAGAATGCTCTCCGTTTTCCCGACACCTACGATTTCCGGAAGTACGGTAAAGGACGCGACCTTTCCCAATGGCGCAGGGATAATATCACAGAAATCGTCCGTCATCTCTATAAAGGTGTAAAAGCTCTGAAACCCTGGGTAAAGGTCAGTACCTGCCCCGTAGGTAAATACCGTGACACTTCCCGCTATCCTTCTCGCGGCTGGAATGCTTTCCATACCGTCTATCAGGATGCACAAGGTTGGCTGGGCGAAGGGATACAAGATCAGATATATCCCATGATTTATTTCCGTGGTAATCACTTCTACCCTTTTGCCCTCGATTGGCAGGAACAAAGTAACGGACGACAGATTATTCCAGGACTGGGCATTTATTTCCTTGACCCCAGCGAAGGCAATTGGACCTTGGACGAAGTGGAACGTCAAATGTACTTTATCCGCAAACATAAACTGGCAGGCCAGGCTCATTATCGTGTAAAATATCTGATGGATAACACTCAGGGATTGTATGATGCATTGGAAGAAGATTTCTATACCGCTCCTGCCTTGCAGCCTGCCATGCCATGGATAGACAACGTGCCACCTACAACTCCCGGCAATTTAATCGTTACCCAGCAGTGCGACGGTTACATACACTTGAGCTGGCTTCCCGCCACGGACAATGATAAACGCAATGTGCCGACTTATGTCATCTATGGTTCGGATACTTATCCCGTAGATACCTCTAACCCGGAAAATATCATAGCCCAGCGTGTACAGGAAACAGAATATACATATGCCCCCATCCGTCTGTGGACGGCAAAGAAATACTTTGCCGTTACAGCTGTAGATCGTTGTGGAAATGAGAGCGAAGCATGCAAACAGGTCTTACACTAATCATTCGTATCATTCACCCTACTCTTATAACATAGAACATAGGCGCGATATCGGCTCTTCGGTGTTACCGGAACTAACGGAAGGTAACCGGAGACTAAACGTCCGTTTTCTATAACAACAGGATACTGCTCCATCGCCTGCTTGTGCTCTTCCTGCAAGGCATCGTTCGTTGGATAGTAATCAATATTAAAATTACCGACCGTACCCGGAGCTACAAAATTCTCGCGAAACAGATGTGCCGCCACTCCCATATTCATACGCACGTTAATTTCCACACAAGGATGAATACGGTAACTCTGCGTTTCCTCATCACGACAAATCATCATGTCTACACCCAGATAACCCGTATAAGATTCTCCAAATACAACGGTTAATAACTCCTGCAACCTTTCGCGTACCTGCACCAAAGTTACCAATGGTACGTATTCAGTTATCCAGTTTTCCACCCATTCAGGTGTTACCAGTAGATTACCAAGATAGGCTCCTTTTTCATTGGTCAGGAAAAGAGAATAACCAGTAAAAAGTACCCTGCCACGTCCATCAGAATAAAATTCAAGAGCAAAATCTTCTATTTTATTATATACAGGTTGCCCGATTACCCCCTCTTGTTCATCCAAAACATGCTGGCACCAACCAGCAATAGAATCGGTAAATATACCTCTACACCAGTTCAGTCCTTTACCACTACTTGACCAAGGCGCCTTCAACACTGTACGTTTATACTTCTCTACAAATTCCTGACAAGCAGGGATGTCATTCAAATAGTTGGCCAAACCACAACAATTCTCAATGCCATGCAAGCCGTCAAGCACTACCATAGCCAACTCTCGAGAAGAAAAGGCACGAAGTCTTTTTAATTCCTCCAACGTAGGAAGTTTGTGTTTTGCAATTCCCCCTTTCAACATGCGTTTACGAAAAGCAAGATTCCAACCCCATGGTATAATCTGAGATTCGGCATAATCAGGCAGTTCAGGTTCGGTAACCAACTGTACGGAAAGGGGAAACATACGCTTCATTATTTGCAGATAATCTGCATTATAAGCTGATGGAGCGAGTACGGCACTGCCAGGCTGGGCATACCAGATGGGTAATAAAGCAAGGTCCTGAGCCATTCGGCGAGCAGAAGCGGGAGCTATATAATTTTCCTCATTATTAGCAAGTGCCATGTCTGTGTCCGGGTTAAATACGTAGAGTTTCATACAATTACAGTTCTTTATTATTTAAGGCCGCAAAATTACAGAGAAAAACAAGGCAAAACAAATATATAAACTTCACTAACAAAAAAGATATTTTGCCATCTCTACTTTGCAATTCTACAAAAAAGGCGTATATTTGTCGCCCGATAAACCGAATTTAACAGCATGGAAGCATTCTACCGCACACACGCCTATCTTGTTGAGCATACCAATGCCCCTGTTCGCCGTGACCTCATGGATGAGATCAACTGGAACGACCGCCTTATCGGTATTAAAGGAACGCGTGGTGTCGGTAAAACCACGTTCTTGTTGCAATACGCTAAAGAGAAATTCGGCACTGACCGTTCCTGTCTCTTTATCAATATGAACAATTTCTATTTTTCCAACTTCAGTATCGTTGATTTCGCTTACGAATTTCAACGTCGCGGCGGAAAAGTATTATTGATAGACCAAGTGTTTAAACACCCTGACTGGAGCAGAGAACTGAGAATGTGCTACGATCGTTTCCCGAACCTCAAAATCGTATTCACCGGTTCGTCCGTAATGCGACTGAAAGAGGAAAATCTGGAATTGCGTGACATTGTGAAGAGCTATAATCTGCGTGGCTTCTCTTTCCGTGAGTATCTGAACCTGCAGACCGGCATGAAGTTCCGTGCTTACACACTGGAAGAGATTTTGAGCAATCACGAACAGATTGCCAAAGGTATCCTTTCGAAAGTGCGCCCGTTAGATTACCTGCAGGATTATCTGCACCACGGTTTTTATCCGTTCTTTCTGGAAAAACGCAATTTCTCGGAAAATCTACTGAAGACCATGAATATGATGGTGGAAGTGGATATCCTGCTCATTAAACAGATTGAACTGAAATATCTTTCAAAAATTAAGAAATTGCTCTATATGCTGGCAGTAGACGGTCCGAAAGCCCCGAACGTAAGCCAGCTGGCAAACGATATACAGACATCCCGCGCTACGGTAATGAACTACATCAAATATCTGGCAGATGCACGTCTTATCAATATGGTATATCCGAAGGGAGAAGAATTCCCTAAGAAACCATCAAAGATCATGATGCACAACTCCAACCTGATGTACTCCATCTATCCCGTGAAAGTGGAAGAACTGGATGTACTGGACACTTTCTTCGCAAATTCCTTGTGGAAAGATCACAAGGTGAACAAAGGCGACAAAAATATGTCGTTCCTGGTGGACGATGTGATGCCTTTCAAGATTTGTCCGGAAGGAATGAAGATTAAGAACAATCCCGGCGTCACCTACGCCCTGCACAAAGCAGAAATAGGAAGAGGGAATCAGATTCCACTCTGGATGTTCGGCTTTTTATATTGAGATTTATTCACTTAATAATAATTCAATTTAGTTATGACTAAACAGAAGAAATTCATTACTTGTGATGGTAACCAGGCTGCTGCGCATATCTCGTATATGTTCTCTGAAGTAGCTGCTATCTATCCCATCACTCCCTCTTCTACGATGGCTGAGTACGTAGACGAATGGGCTGCCGCAGGACGCAAAAACATCTTCGGCGAAACAGTATTGGTACAGGAAATGCAATCAGAAGCCGGTGCTGCCGGAGCCGTTCACGGTTCATTGCAAGCCGGTGCGTTGACTTCAACGTACACTGCATCTCAAGGTCTGTTGCTGATGATCCCGAATATGTACAAGATTGCCGGTGAATTCCTGCCTTGCGTATTCCACGTATCAGCTCGTACACTGGCTTCTCACGCTCTGTGTATCTTCGGTGACCACCAAGACGTTATGTCAACCCGTATGACCGGTTTTGCTATGCTGGCCGAAGGTTCTGTACAGGAAGTTATGGACCTCTCCGGTGTTGCTCACTTGTCAACTATCAAAGCTCGTGTACCGTTTGTTAATTTCTTCGACGGCTTCCGTACTTCTCATGAAATCCAGAAGATCGAGATGTTGGAAAACGATGATCTCGCTCCCCTGATTGACCAGGAAGCTTTGGCTGAATTCCGTGCTCGCGCATTGAATCCGATGAATCCGGTTGCCCGTGGTATGGCTGAAAACCCCGACCATTTCTTCCAGCACCGTGAATCATGCAACAACTACTACGAAGCAGTTCCTGCTATTGTAGAAGAATACATGAATGAAATTTCTAAAATCACAGGACGTAAATACGGCTTGTTCGATTACTATGGTGCCGAAGACGCAGAACGCGTTATCATCGCTATGGGTTCTGTAACTGAAGCTGCCCGCGAAGCTATCGACCACTTGGTAGCTAATGGCGAAAAGGTAGGTATGGTTGCCGTACACTTGTATCGTCCGTTCTCTGCTAAGCACTTCCTGGCTGCTGTGCCTAAGACTGCTAAGACTATTGCAGTTCTTGACCGTACAAAGGAACCGGGTGCTAACGGCGAACCGTTGTACCTCGATGTAAAAGACTGCTATTATGGTACTGCTAATGCTCCGGTAATCGTAGGCGGTCGTTACGGTTTGGGTTCTAAGGACACTACTCCTGCTCAGATCATTGCCGTATTCAAGAATCTGGCTATGCCGATGCCGAAGAACCACTTTACTATCGGTATCGTAGACGACGTAACCTTCACTTCACTTCCTCAGGAAGAAGAAATCGCATTGGGTGGCGAAGGCATGTTCGAAGCTAAATTCTACGGACTGGGCGCTGACGGTACAGTAGGTGCTAACAAGAACTCTGTAAAAATCATCGGTGACAACACTGATAAACACTGCCAAGCTTACTTCTCTTATGACTCTAAGAAGTCAGGTGGTTTCACTTGTTCTCACTTGCGTTTCGGTGATACTCCGATCCGCTCTACATACTTGGTAAACACTCCGAACTTTGTGGCTTGCCACGTTCAGGCTTACCTGCACATGTACGATGTAACCCGCGGTTTGCGTAAGAATGGTACATTCCTTCTGAACACAATCTGGGAAGGCGAAGAACTGGCTAAGAATCTGCCTACCCGCGTGAAGAAGTATTTCGCTAAAAACAATATCTCTGTATACTATATCAATGCAACTCAGATTGCACAAGAAATCGGTTTGGGCAACCGTACCAATACAATCCTGCAATCTGCATTCTTCCGTATCACAGGCGTAATTCCTGTTGACCTGGCTGTAGAACAGATGAAGAAATTCATCCAGAAGTCTTACGGTAAGAAGGGTGAAGATATCGTAAACAAGAACTATGCTGCCGTTGACCGTGGTGGTGAATACAAACAATTGACTGTTGATCCTGCTTGGGTTAACTTGGCTGACGACGCTAAGGCTGAAAACAACGATCCTGCATTCATCAACGAAGTAGTTCGTCCGATCAATGCACAGGATGGTGACTTGTTGCCGGTATCTGCATTCAAAGGCATCGAAGACGGTACTTGGTATCAAGGTACAGCTAAATACGAAAAACGTGGTGTAGCTGCTTTCGTACCCGAATGGAATGCTGAAAACTGTATCCAGTGTAACAAGTGTGCATACGTTTGTCCTCACGCTTCTATCCGTCCGTTCGTTCTGGATGCTGAAGAGCAGAAAGGTGCAAACTTCGAGATGCTGAAAGCGGTAGGTAAAGTATTCGATGGTATGACATTCCGTATCCAGGTTGACGTTCTCGACTGTCTGGGTTGCGGTAACTGTGCCGACATCTGTCCGGGTAATCCGAAGAAGGGTGGCAAGGCTTTGACTATGAAACATCTGGAAAGCCAGTTGAACCAAGTTCCTAACTGGGATTACTGCGCTGAAAAGGTAGCAAGCAAGCAACATTTGGTTGACGTTAAAGCTAACGTAAAGAACTCTCAGTTCGCTACTCCGTTGTTTGAATTCTCAGGTGCTTGCTCTGGTTGTGGTGAAACTCCGTATGTGAAGTTGATCACTCAGTTATTCGGTGACCGCGAAATGGTAGCTAATGCAACAGGATGTTCTTCTATCTACTCCGGTTCAGTTCCTTCTACTCCTTATACTAAGAATGAAAAGGGTCAAGGTCCTGCTTGGGCAAACTCTTTGTTCGAAGACTTCTGTGAATTCGGTTTGGGTATGGAACTCGCTAACGAAAAGATGCGTGACCGTATTGTGAAACTGTTCAACCAGATCCTTGAAGGCGAAAATGCTCCTGCTGAAGTTAAGGAAGTATTGAAAGCATGGATTGAAAACATGTACGATGCAGACAAGACTAAAGAACTTGCACCTCAGATCGAGGCTATCATCGAGCAAGGCATCGCTGCCGGCTGCCCGATTAGCAAGGAACTGAAAGGCTTGACTCAATATTTGGTAAAACGCAGCCAGTGGATCATCGGTGGTGACGGTGCTTCTTACGATATCGGTTACGGTGGTCTCGACCATGTAATCGCCAGCGGTAAGGACGTTAACATCCTGGTTCTGGATACTGAGGTTTACTCTAACACAGGTGGTCAATCTTCTAAGGCTACTCCGGTGGGTGCTATCGCTAAGTTTGCTGCTGCCGGTAAGCGTGTACGCAAGAAAGACCTCGGTCTGATGGCTACTACTTACGGTTACGTTTACGTAGCTCAGATTGCTATGGGTGCTGACCAGGCTCAGACTTTGAAGGCAATCCGTGAAGCTGAAGCTTATCCCGGACCGTCACTCATCATCGCTTACGCTCCGTGTATCAACCACGGTTTGAAGGCAGGTATGGGTAAAAGCCAGGCTGAGGAAGAAAAGGCTGTTAAGTGTGGTTACTGGCACTTGTGGCGTTACAATCCGGCTTTGGAAGCTGAAGGCAAGAACCCGTTCCAGTTGGATAGCAAAGAACCCGATTGGGCTGGATTCCAGGACTTCCTGAAGAGTGAGGTTCGTTACTCTTCTGTAATGAAACAATATCCTTCAGAAGCTGCCGAACTGTTCCAAGCAGCTGAAGACAATGCTAAGTGGCGTTATAACAGCTACAAGCGTCTGTCTAAAGAAAACTGGGGTGCTGATGCCGAATAATTTCGATAATTATTGAAATAGGGAATAATAGACTCTGAAAAATGAAGGCTGCACCCGTGAACCGGATGTAGCCTTTATTTGTTTTTAAATTAATAAACAACAAACATTATGATTGGATTTATTATTTGGATTATTGGCTTGATACTTGCAATCAAGGCCGTATTGGAAATTATGAAATGGAAGGTAGATGGAGTGAAAAAACTATTAGTCGCCATCCTTGTTTTGCTCACTAGCTGGATCGGACTGATCTTTTATTATTTCTGGGGAAGAGATAATCTGCCACAGATGTTGAAATAGACAAGTCTATCTGTATATAAAAGAAAATGCCGTATTAAATTACGGCATTTTCTTTTTTTATTATGCTATGAACTTCTTCTTCCGTTCCACCGAACGGACCATAGCTCTGCAACTTTACAGAACACATGGCAGCGGCAAAGCAACCGGCTTCCTGATAGGATGCTCCTCTTTTACGCATATATAGATAGCCTGCCATATATGTATCTCCACAGCCTGTGGCATCAGCTACATTTTCTACCGGATAGGCAGGTATTTCATAGAATCGCTTATCAACATAGATGAGTGAACCTTTATCTCCCAAGGTAAGCAAGACTTCCTTCACTCCCCATTCTGCCAATTTCACAGCAGCATCATAAGGATCCGTGCACTGCGTAAGTACCTCCATTTCATGTTCATTCGCTTTCAGAATATGGATATACTTCAAGGCTTCTTCTTTTTCAAGCCAGTCCACCGCCAATACTTCTTCATTCTGTACTTCGCGCAAATAACCCTGTACATCAAGAGACAATAGCCCTTTCCCGGCAAGATGTTTAATGACATCTAATGAAAAATCATCCGCCAATAGACTGCCCAGATGATAAATCCGGGAATCTACATCCTGCAAACCTTCAATTGTGAAAGGATCAGCCTTAGCTGTGACCCGCTGCTTTCTTTCATTAGTGTCTTCTCCATAAATATTCTCAAAGCAAATGGAATGAGTGCTGGGAAGTACTTTCACTTCAATGCCGTCTCTTCTCAAATCATTCACCACCGACATCTCGCTATCAGCCAAAGCAGTAACAAGTTGGAATCCTTCAGTATTCAGGTGTTTAATGGCATGCGCAAAATAGAAAGAGGTTCCTCCAGGCATGTGCACTGTTTTCTGCGGAGTAACTACTTTATCCAAAGTAATATATCCAATGCAACAAAGATCGTATTTCATAAAATATTCAATTCCTTTTTGATATTGCAAAAGTAGGCAATTATTATCATTTCTTACCCCTGTTATACTATAAATTCTTCCGCTTCAAGAAATCCGTCGGACTTTCGCCAAATTGTTCTTTATAACACTTTGTGAAATAAGAAGGAGAAGAAAAACCTACTTCATAGGCAATTTCCGCAACTGTCATCTCGGAAGAAGCCAACAAGGAAGTTGCCTTCTTAAGACGTGCCTGGCGCAGCAATTCATTGGGAGCATAATTCGTAAGCGATTTCAATTTACGATAAAGCTGTACACGACTCAGCCCCATATCTTTGCCTAAGTCTTCCACATTCAGTTCCGGATCTCTCATTTTCTCCTCCACCAGAGATTTAAAGCGGGAAACGAAATCTTTATCGATATCACATATATTCTCTTTTGCCAATGTCTGATTATCACCGAAGAACTGCCGAAGCTGGCGACGGGAGTCTATCAGGTTCCGGATACGGGACAATAACAATTGGGAATTAAAAGGCTTAGATATATAAGAGTCTGCACCGCCATTATATCCCTGTATGCGTTGTTCATCAAGCGAACAAGCCGTAAGAAGGATAACGGGGACATGACAAGTCTGCAACTCTGTCTTCAGTCTCCGGCAACACTCTACCCCGTCCATACCGGGCATCATAACATCGGACACAATCACATCGGGAACATATTTCATTGCAAGACGAATTCCCGTAGCAGCTTCCGGTGCATCCAACACATGATATTCTTCGGCAAGCAATGTTTTCACATAATTGCGGATGTCAGCATTATCATCGATAACCAGAACTGCCGGGCGATCCGCATCTCTCGTTTCTTCCTCACCCATAGGAAAATCGGTTTCGACTAATGTGGTAGAAACTTCTGCTTCTTCACTTGGAAGAGTAACCACCGTCGGGTGATACTGAGAAACACTCTGCGCCGGAAAAAGAACAGTAAAAGTCGCTCCTTTTTCATCACTATGGGCAGTGATCTGACCGCCATGCATCTCAACAAAAGCACGAACAAGTGCCAAACCAATCCCTGTGCCAGCCTGATGCCCGTCTATCTGATAAAAACGTTCAAAGATAGCGTCAACTTCTTTGGGAGAAATATGGCTACCGGAATTAAATACTGAAAAGCGGAAATTAGTAGCTTCTGCTTCCAATCGAACTATAATCTTTCCATTCTCGGGTGTATACTTCACAGCATTGGATAACAAATTGAAGTAGATACGCTCCATTTTCTCACTATCTGCCATCATACGGAAATCCATATCAGGGGTAACCTCAAAAAAGAAGGATATATGCTTTTTCAACAACGCCATGCGGAAAGAATCGTTCCAGCCACGAAAACTGCTCAAAAGATCGAACGGCTCCAGATGGAGTTCCATTCGTCCGTTCTCCACTTTACGGAAATCAAGGATTTGATTAACAAGACGAAGGAGAATATTGACATTCTTCTTCATCAGTTCCAGTAACTGATGTGGACGTTCTCCAAGAGATTTATCGGCAAGAAGTTGATTAACAGGATCTGCAATCAACGTCAATGGGGTGCGAAAATCATGTGAGACATTGGTAAAAAAGACCAGTTTGGCATGAGTTGCCTCTTCCAATTCACGGGAAAGTTGTTCCAATTGTTCTTTCTGCTGAATGAGCTGTTCTTTCTGTTGTGTCAGTTGCAGTTTCTGTTCTTCCAACTTCTCCTTCTGACGAGACAGTTTCCGGTTCAAGCGATTTTTAGTACGCAAAGACAGATACACGGCAACCAATAAGCCTACTACCAATAAAAGTACCAACAGACTACCATATAGCACAACTTGCTGCGTAGCATAACGGTCGAAGAACTGACTCATCTTCCCGTTCATGGTTTCTATTTTCTCATCAAGAGTAGCTATATGTGAGGTCTGCATCTGCATAATCTGGGCATTGGTAGCATCTACGACAGAAGTTCCCAATACAGTCTCACGAGGATAATCACGTTTATTCAGAATGTCCATTGCAATCTGTATCACACGGTCACCACCTGTAGGATAAATAAACGTGGCATCCAATTGCCCGTTCAACACCTGCTCCACACCATATCCTTCACCAGGCAAAGCATCCGTACCAATAAAACGCATTTCTTCCGCCCTGCCCTGTTGTTTAGCAACGGCATAAGCACCTGCAGCCATACGGTCATTCTGGGCATACACCACATCTATTTCCGGAAAACGCTTCAAAAGAGTGTCCATCCTTTCTCCCGCTTCCGAACGTAACCAACCGGCATCTTCACGAGCCAGAAGTTGAATACCGGGATAAGGAGATATCGCAGAAACAAATCCTTGATGGCGATCCATGGCAGACGTAGAGCCGGTCAACCCAGCAATCTCTACAATATTACCCCGCCCATGAAGCATATTGGCTACATAATTACCTATAGCTTTTCCCAACTCATAATTATCCGCACCTATATAAGCAGTATATTTATCAGAAAGTATCTTCCGGTCGAAGACTATGACAGGAATCCCACGATCAAATGCTTCCTCTACCACCGGAGTAATGGGAGCAGCTTCATTGGGGGCAACAACAAGCAAGTCTACCCCTTCCTGAATGAAATGGCGAATATCTTCTATCTGTTGTGCATTATCGTCTTTCACGGTGCGGATATCCACTTCCACTCCATCATAAAAAAGTGCCTCGCGCAGCATTTCATTGTTCATCTGATGCCGCCATTCATCGTCACTGCATTGGGAAACGCCGATACGGAAATGCACGTCGCGATGCGTACACGAAGCAGTCAGCCAAAAGAGGGAGAGCATTGGAATAAGCAACAATTGGAAAGTATATCTTCTCATCTTTTCTGGTATTAGTAACGCAAATATAAAAATATTATCATAGGAATCTTTACCTGTTTCTTAAAAAAAGCTCCACTCTACTAAATTATAACATGAATGCCTGTTGCGGAATTAAAGAGTAAATAAGCTTGTGTTCATACTATTAAATACCTTCAAGACATAAAGCAAGGATACCTTAATAGGGCAATAGGAGAAATTAGTATCTCTGCCTACGGAGGCTAATGCTCTCCACCATGGAGAACATTACGTCCCCTTATAAGGGGACAAATTAACCTTCGTTATCTTAGTCTTTAACCCTTACAGAAAATCTCCTTAGCTTTCACTAATGGTTCATGAATCTATCATAAAGATTAATTTCCAAGTCTAACAATCCCTTCTTAGCTTCCAATCCGCCGGCATATCCGACCAGCTTATGGTTGCTGCCAATGACACGATGACAAGGAACAAATATTGAAATAGCATTCGCTCCATTGGCAGTTGCCACTGCGCGAACTGCCTTTGAATTTCCCAGTTTTTGTGACAACTCACCATAAGATACGGTTTTACCGTAAGGGATATTCAGCAATTCCTGCCATACTGATTTCTGAAAATCCGTTCCTATAAAGAGTAATGGGATGTCGAATGCCTTCCTTTTGCGGGCGAAATACTCTTCCAACTGAAGAATTGCTTTTGCAATTACTTCAGAACCTTGCGTGCAGTAATCGGCATGCAGTGCCTTTTGCAGTCGTTTGTCGATTACCTCCCGGCGTTTTTCATTCACCCAGTCACACATACAAAGTTTACCCTCGAAGGAACCAAATATCAACTCACCATAGGGAGATTGATAATACTGAACCTGAATCATTTCCATATACTCACCATTTATATATTACTATATGAATCAACCTCTCTATCATATGTTTACAAAAGTAAGTATTTACCTCAAATGCGACAACTATCTCTACTACAATTTCCGTATTCATCACTTCGGAAATATACTCGCGGAACGGACTCCATAATCATAACAATTCACCCGTTCGCCGGAAGACATACCAAACAGGACATCCAGACTTCGCTGAATGTCCTGCTCATAAAGTACCTTATTTGCAACGTTTCTGCCAGTATAGGTAGAAAGTTTCAGCCTTTGCCCGGAAAAGCATCATTGTCTAATGTGTGCTTATACCCTTTATCCGCCTATCATCACCGTCGGACATCCGGCAGCTATCGTGCCACCATGTGCGGTGCTATCACCCATACGGGCTGCAGGTCTGCCACCTATCATTACAGTGGATGAACCTTTTATTATTGTATCCGGCGGTCCCACGCAGACGCACATGTCACCTACGACGGCTGCTGGCATTTTCCCTATTAAAACATTCGGCACACTGGGACCGACTATCGGTCCGCCCACATGCGGTATCGGCGAGGGAAACGCCGGGGTCTGCATGGGGCAGGTGTGCATATCAGTTATTCTTGCTGCTGGAGGCATAATTTTCAAATTAAAAGTTATAAATTAAAAATCCATTTCCTAATTGTCCATTAGTTTATCATGACCATTCCGCCTTTAACAGTAGTTTGGCCCGAAGCTGAAAGTTCCGCCTTGGCGTTGCCTTTAACAGCTGCACTCACTTTAGCCTGCATGTTCACGTTCAGTCCTTCCAGACTGACATCCTGCTTGGCCGTGGCGCTGAATTTTGAAGTGGCATCCATTGTGATGGCACCTTTCGCTTTCAGTGTGATATCTTTTGCCGACGAAAAGGAAATACCGCTACTGTTCATCACAATCTCGTTCTTGTTCTGGTCGGTCAGCTTGATATGCTTGTCGTCGTCACTGATTTCCACTGTGTTTTTTCCAGGAGTAGAAATCTTTACCATCTTCTTTTCCTCATTGAATTCTATCCGCATCTTCTCACGGGTGACGATGGCTTTCGTATTATTCTTCGCCTCGTATTCATAAGGCGGTTTGTGCCTCTCACCATACACCCCGCCCAATATGATGGGATGCCCGGGGTCTTCATTCATAAAGCCCACCACCACTTCATCATCCGGTTCGGGCAGGAAGAAGTTACCTGATGCGTTTGTGGCGTACACAGTGGAGAGTCTTGCCCAAAGCAGCTTGTTCTTTCCATCCATGGCAATTCTATCTGAATACGGTATTCTTTCAACGGATCGCCGTCCAGTTTCCTCACCACTGCCGCATGAAGTCCCTGCAAACCGGGCAAAAAGCCGGAAGCGGAAGGCGATACCACATCCGTTTCATCAGTAATGTTCAGGGATGAAACGCCTGCACCCGCTTCGGTCGTCCATTCGTTGTTCTCGATGGTATGCGTCACTAAGCCGACAAACAGATTGCCATTGAATCGCTTGCCCAAACCTTTCAGTTCAATGATGCAGCCGGGCACCACTTTGGCGGAACCACAAAACCTGCACGATCCTTGATAACGTGCCAATCCAGCTTTCAACGCCATGCCATCCGCCCATTGCTTCAACGCTTTTTCGTCTGTAGGAGCATCGGTTTGCAACAAAAAGCTATCGCCTATGGCAATGTTCTTCGGCTGCAAGTCCCCTTGCTTATTGAGCGAGGGGGAACTAGCAGACACTTTCACAGCTTTCTGTGTGGCCGGATCCCAAGACATCGCTTCATATTGCGTAAACTGGTCATCAGCGGACAGTTCAAGGTCAAAAGTAGTCAAGTCGACACCATAAGTTACAGTCAGTACAGGCGACGTACTCACATCGGGCTTCTTCACCTTTATCTTACCACCATCAGTAAAGATAAACAGGCCATTGGCATCGGCACGCGAAAGGGCAAAATCCCAATCGGAACAATAATACTGTACCAGCGTGGGGTACTGATAGGGTGTGGAGTCTACTTCCACACTACCGTAAGCTGACAATACTTCTTTAATGATGTCACAGTCCTTCTTCTTTTCAAAGATGCGATTCTTACGTCCTTGCGTGGCAGAATAGGCATGGTCACGGCACTCCACTAACATATAGGAATGAAAGTCCTTATCAGTAATGATGCGTAACCCGATAATCATACCATCGAACAGTATATTTTCCTTTTCAATATCGCCTACTTCCAGACGGATAGCATTACCCGGCTTGAAAAGGTCGGCATCACTCTCGTCGAAGGTCTGCTTATTCATATTTCCGGCATTAAATTTCAATGTTGCTTTACCGATGCGGTTCAGTTCCAAATGCACCGTAGCAGCAACCAAGGTGTACTCATTTCCCAGTTTGTTTCCGTTACAATAAACGGAACAGGTCAGTACGCGGTCTTTGTTTACAGAAGGCGATTCACTCATAATCTTAATTATTTTTTAATAACGGAAGCAAGATCTTTGTGCTGTCAGGCACATTCCTGTAACCGTTCAGGTTATTAAATCGGACTATTTCATCCTCTTTATATGATTCATTTGTATTAGACTCAATGGACGAGAACAAAAATAATGGGAAATGGAGGAATCTAAATTCTAAAATCAATAAACTAAAATAAATAATTTTATAGCACTGATATTTAGAATATTAAAGATTAAAAGGCATCCTTAATTTTACGATTTCATACTTTTTTTGATGATATGAAGGTACATAAAAACAGATACGCCCACTAAAATAAAGTTTTAGTGGGCGCACTTATTATAAAAATATCTTTATCGGCAATCTACTTATTGAGCAGTAAACTCAATCACGTGACTCTGAGTCGTAGCCAAACCGAATACATTCAAACCGACTTTCATCAGATAATCACCGGAAAAAACTTTTCCGTTAGACCCTAACTTTGAAGTAACCGAAGGCATCAGATTGATTTCTTCTACTTTATACTGCTTATTCGGATCCAGACCTTGTAATTTCACTGCCATCAGTTTCTCCTGAAAGCGGGGATGGATATCGTAAGCAAACAGTACTGCTTTGTTGGTATCTTTACTCACATAGTTCAATGCCATATGATTTCCCTCATAAGGAGAAACTAAACGATACTGGTCACCATCCATAATAGCATTCTGCAGGCGTTTCCAATTGGCAACGGCTGTCTGGGAATAAGCCAGTTCGTCAGCAGTAAGTTCTTTCAGACCGATATCGAAACCAAGTTTACACATAGAGGCCACATCGGTACGAAATTTCACGGAAGTCGCCTTGTTCCAACTGGTCACATGAGCATCCATAGCTTTTGCCGGGAAGAATTGAGAGAAGCCCCACTGGATATAGATACGTTCTACAGGATCCGTATTATCGCTGCACCAGAACTCGGTAAAATATTTCAGTGCTTCATAATCGCAACGGGCACCACCACCGGAGCAAAGCATCATCGGGACATCAGGATAATTCTCCTTCACACGTTTCAGAACATTATAAATACCACGGACATGGTCAATATACAACTGCCCCTGTTTATTCTTCAGATACGGGGAATAGATATTGGTAATAGGGCTGTTGCAATCCCATTTGAAAAAAGCAACTTCCGGGTTCTCTTTCATTATATTCTCTACAACACTATACACATAGTCCTGCACTTTCGGATTGCTAAGGTCAAGCACCAACTGGTTACGATAATAATACGTATCGCGATTAGGCAGCATGATCGCCCAATCCGGATGTTTCTCGAAGAGTTCACTCTTGGGATTCACCATTTCAGGCTCAATCCAGATACCGAACTTCACATCTGCATCTTTGGCAGCTTTCACCAGAGCCGGAATACCGCCGGGCAATTTATTATGATTCACATCCCAGTCTCCCAAACCCGCATGATCATTTTTACGGGGATATTTGTTCGCAAACCACCCGTCGTCCAATAAGAACATATCTACACCCAGATGTTTGGCTTCCTTCATTAATTCAGCCAGTATCTCCTGATTAAAGTTAAAGCCTGTATTTTCCCAGTTATTCAGAAGAGTCAGACGACTGCCTTTACCATCTTTCAAACTATAGTTACGTGCCCACTCATGGAGATTCCGGCTACCTTTCCCAGCGCCGTCATTGCTTAAAGTGAAGATAAATTCAGGGGTAGTAAACACTTCATTCGGTTTCAACTCATAGTTCGAAGCATAAGGATTGATGCCAGGGATTACGCGAAGGTTTCCTACATTGTCTACCTCAAAAGTGAAACGGAAATTACCGGTCCAGCCCAATGTACCCATCAATACGCTTCCCTGATGTTCGCTGACCGGTTGATCCAGTCCTACTTCAAAGAAAGGATGCGTATGCATGGCGGCACGACTCCCCAACTTCGTATCGATCACTTTCTTACCGAACTGTAGCTGTTGGCTGCTCATTTGTGCTTCCTTCGCCCAGTCACTACTAAACTCAGTCAGGTAATAAGCTGAATTATTGAAATAAAGCATGGTAGAGGCATAGGTCGAAAGCATTACAGGCTTCTTCTCCTGATGTATGATTTCGCTCCAAGTTTTGATAACGTTTTCCTTCGGATAAGCCACATAATGCAGAGTGACATCTACCGGATACTTGTCGTCACGCAGATTAATCACAGTCTCCATACCGCCTTCAACCGCCTTAGAGGAAGAAGAAACATAATACAGGATAGTGGACGGATTGCCATCGTTATGAGTAATAGCAATGGCCGGTTCAAAGTAATCTTCATTACCCGAACCACTATATACTTCCCAACCACGCCGGCTTACACTACCATCGGCACCTGCATGGATACTCCAGCTGAAATTATTCAAATCCTGTTCATGCAGTAGTCTCTCACCTAAATAAGTTTGATACAGACGACCATTATCGCCTACCTGAAGCACCAGGTCAGTGTTGTCCGTAGAAATGCGGATCGTTTTGTTTTCCGCTGCATGAGTATACGATAAAGTAGCGCATGCAAAAAGGGTTACAAGTAAATTTTTCATGGTATACAATCAATTTAGTTACAAAAATATATTAATTTAAATTAGAATGAAAGACTTGCACTGAATTCCAGCGTAAACGGACGCAAATAGTTACCACTCATATAATGGTCTTTAAACTTGCCTGCTTCTTCCTTACCCAACAGTTCTGCACCATTAATCGTGCCGCTGGCACCTTTCTGATTCAGGAAGTTCACTACCGTTGCACCCAGTGAGAGATGTTTATTCACTTTCCAGTTAATTCCACCGAAAGTTTCCCAGCGGCCATTGAAATAGAGGACATTGATCAGATTGGCATATGTCTTACCAAAGTAACGGAAGCTAAGCCACAGACGTAAATCGGGCGTTATGTTATAACTGGGATCTATTTCAGCCAATACCTGGGGAATTTCCTTCACAATATTACCGTTGGCATTCAGATCGGACACTCCTTCAAATGGAGATTTAATGAAGTAGTTATTATAAGTGGGCTTCTGGTAAGTGAACAGGGCATGCAAATGAAAACCTTTGAAGGGATTGATTTCAGCAGAAGTAGTCCAGCCCAATGTCTTGATATCGTAAATCAACAAAGTGGTCTTGGATTGCGTTGTTCCCGGCTTGGTTACATTCTGCTGGTCTATGTTATTCGACTTAGAGATATAGGTAATCATAGAAGTCAGGTTTATCCAGTCATTCTGATAGAATAATCCACCACGCAACAAGGGGATGGTCACACGCTTATACTGTTCCTCAGTTGGGCCGGTTCCTGCATATTCATTAATGCGCGGAAAACGGGTAGCAATAGTTCCATCAGCAGTAAGCCCGAAGTTCCTGGTCAGTTTGTAAGTAAATTGTGCCGTTGCAGCATAATTCAACTTATCTTTTACCACTTTATGCGGCTGTATCTTTTCAGTAGAAAGCACATTCCCTTCATTGTCCGTATATTCATGGGTATCACCAATATGGAAACCAGAATAACGGCTGTAAGGAATCTGGTCGGCAGACATACGATAATATTCCAGGCGAGCCCCGTAGTAGACTGTGAATTTCGGGCTTACCTGCCAATTGTCCGTAAAGTAAGCAGCCAGTTTATTCTCAGTCCCTTTCGTGTACTCAGGGCTCAGTTCATTGAATCCTCTGAATTTACTGGTACTTCCGTCAGCTTCCACCCGGTTCAGTATCTGCGGATATTCGGTGACGGTTCCCGTCCATTGAAAAGAAGAAGATTGATAATTCAAGTGATAAAACCATTCATTCAACCCCAGACGTACATCATGGTTACCGACTTTCTTTTTCAACTCAGAGGTTAGCAATACATTCTTCACCTTTCCAAGGTGCAACCAGGTACGTCTACCTTCCACCAATCCGGTATAGGCATCTTTCGAACCATCCAGAAAAAGACCATCTTCCTCAGTTGCTTCACTGATATTACTACCGCCGAAATCTACATAATTTGCTTCAGGAGCATTCATAAACTTGGCATTGAATATCCAATTCAGATTATTATGGAAAGTATAATCAAACAGCATAGCTACTTCATGCGCTCTATTCCCCGTGAAGTCACCGAAGCGCCCGCTCTTCATCTTTCCATCCATTACGTCCATATATTGAAAGCGTCCACCTTCGGGAGCATATGAAGAAGTCCCCAACTTGAACCCCGAAATTTCTTTTACGCTGCCATCTCCCACATAAATGAACGGAGCAGCATTAATCATCGAACCGAGTGCATTACTTTTCGAGAATTTATAAATAACGGAGAATTTTCCACGATTGTTATTGAAAAGGCGGGTCAGCCCGGCATGATACAATTGGGTGCGGTCACTGAAGTTTTCAAACTTAGGGGCGAAACTACCCGGATCGAAATTCTGATAAATGCTCGCTGTATACAGCCAACGATCTCCGATGCCACCGGACACATTCATGTCCACATTCTGCCATCCGAAGTGATTGGTATGATAATTCAAGACTCCCTTAAACTCCTTCTGTCCCAATTTAGAGAAAGAATTTACGGAATAAGCAATATTTCCGGTAGCAATAGCAGATTCGGACGGTGTCATTAATCCGACTTCACCCAGGCTGGCATCGCTGCGCCAGTGAGTAGCCAACTTGTGCACAGCCGAAGAATATACGGCGGGCAATCCGTTCTCATACACATTCACATCTTCACTGGGAAGTCCGATCTGGATTTCACGAGGCTTGTTAGCATCCGAAGCATTCAGCATCACATTGCGTTCGCTTCCTTCCGTCTTCTTACTACTGATGGTGTCATTCTCCACCGGACTATTTGCTATCGCAGTAGTAGCGAATAACAAAGCTGCCAATACAACATAAGAAAAGAGACTTACTTTCATAATATTAATAGGATTTAAAATTAAACTCTTTGCCAAAGGATCGGATGGAAATACATCCTTTATCTTTCAACGAGGGCAAAGTTAGAAGGTATTATTATGCACTGTTGCCACAAGTAGTCGTCAGGTAGATTGAAGTGAAGTAGCACACGTCATTATCACACTGATTATAAACATATTACAGGTATTCATTTTATAAAAGCAGGTAGATGTATCCGTTTGCTAAAAACTTTTAATATCTTTGTATTTGTCTACTTTAAATGAATATACCCTATGAAAAGATACTTGTTATCAGGATTATTTCTACTATTTATGCTTGTACCTTTTCGTGCAGCGAATAAAACGGACTTATCCAATGAATTGGAATCAGCTTTAAAACAGCGCAACCAATACTCGCTCCAAAAGGAAACCCGGATTGACAGCCTAAAACATTTGCTATATCCGGCAATGGATAAAAATGAACGCTTCCGATTATACAATGCCATTTATGAAGAGTACTATACATATCGTTTCGATTCGGCCATGCTCTATGTAGACAGGGAAGAACAAGTGGCCATGCAACTTTCAAATCCTACTTATCGCAATCTGAGCATCATTCACCGTTCAGTACTTCTTTCCACTTCAGGCTATTTCAGCGAATCCATTCAGAATCTGGCACAAATAGACTCACGCACTTTAGATGCTCCGTCAAAGATAGAATACTATGTCGCCTGTGAATGGGCTTACAGTATGTGGGCCGAATACTCCAATGATAAAGTATATGCCCCCCGCTATTATGAAAAAGAGATGCTCTATCAGGATTCTCTAATCAGCGTACTGCCCGTCGGTTCGTCATTACACGACTACTGGAAAGGAGAAAATCTCTATCGTCACCAAAGATATCCCGAAGCGAAAGAATACTACCAAAAAGCACTGGAAGGAGTTCCCGTAAATGTTCGTCTTTATGCTATGGTTACTTACGGTCTGGCATTAGTACATTCTAAATTAGGGAATTGGGACGAATACGAGCATTATCTGATCAAAGCTGCTATTTCGGATCAGGTATGCCCGCTTAAGGAAAACCTGGCTCTGCAGGAACTTGCCTTATATATCTTTAAAAATAAAAGTGGAGAAGTATCGCGTGCTAACCGCTACCTGAATTATTCCATGGAAGACGCACAGTTTTATAACAATCGTCTCCGCATGCTCGAGATAGCGAAGAAATTCCCTTCTATCGTACTGTCTTATCAGGAACAGAACCTTATTAAAAGTAAACGACTACAATGGTCACTGATATGTATCAGTATATTATCTATCGGACTAGTTATTTCCCTGATCTATATTTACCGGCAAATGCACCAACTTCATAAACGCAGAGAGATACTGGCGGATATGAATCAGGCATTACAGCATCTGAATAAAGCATTAGTAGAGACCAATCATACACGTGAAGAATATGTAAGCCTGTTCATGGATCTGTGTGCTGCCTATATAGATAAACTGAATAAATACCAGGATTTGGTAAAACGCAAAGTGAAAGCAAAACAAACGGATGATCTTTTGAAGTTAGTCAATACCACTAAACTATCAGACACCGATGCGAAAGAATTCTTTGTAAACTTCGATACTGCATTTCTGAACTTATACCCCAAATTTATAGAAGAATTTAATGCATTATTACGAGAAGGTGAAGAAATCATTCCTAAAAGAGGAGAGATATTGAATACGGAGCTCCGTATATTTGCATTGATACGTATGGGGATTAAAGATAGCTCTAAGATAGCCACCCTCCTGTTCTATTCGCCACAAACTATTTACAATCATCGGAGCGTAGTAAAAAATAAGGCTAAGATGAGAGATAGTTTTGAAAAGCAGGTGGAGGAACTTTGTGCAGTAATGTAAAATCGTCGATAATATAAAACAAGACACTTTTTCTGTAAAAAAGGACGTGTACACATTGCCCCTTCAAATACTTCTGTTACTTTTGCCTACAAATACAATATAACTACTAGAAAACTATTATTTTATGAAAAAGCTATTCTATTTTGTCATTCTGGCATGTATTTCATATGCATGTTCCTCAGATTCAGATTTCACCCCGGAAGATGAAACTCCTTCTGATGTCTATGAACTCAAAGCTATTCCTGACAAGGAAGTCATTTTCAAAACCTACCCGGCAAATATGAAGCAAATTCTTGGTGCGGGCTACGATGTTACCGCTGATTACTTAAGTCCCGAAGCCATAAAAGCTCCCATAATAGATTTGGAGAAGTTAGAAAACAACGATGAAGATAATATCTATCGTATGCGGGCAAATGCTTCCGAACCCAGAGACTACGCTGGAGAAAATGCAACAACGTTCCTGACCGACATGACCAATAACCTAATACTGGGAGACATAAATTCCAGGAATGCTCTATCGATCGGTACCATTCTCAAGCACAAAGAGTTCGAATCTGACTACAACCATTCTTCACAATATTCTTTTGCTTCCAGTGAACAGCTATTTACGGCGGAACGCTGGTACTTTTCGTTCTTCTATAACTCAGAGAAATATAAATACAGATACCTTACGCAGGAGTTTGAAAATGATGTTGCCAGTCTGACAGCAGAAGATATCATAAATAAATATGGCACACACCTTTTAGTGGACGTCGGCATAGGGGCACGATTCAGAGGACTTTTCCGGACAGCAGTGCCTACAGCGACATCGGCTGCCAGCAGTGCAAGAATCACCTTACTCAGCGCTTTGACAAAAATAGGCCAGCAAGGTCTCTTTACCGGAAGCGGTGTCGGCGGGTGGGAAGAAGAAGTGGCACAAAGCATAGGAGGCCAGCTTATACTGGAATTCTATGGAGGAAATACAAGCCTATTGACTTCACAGCCGATAACCGATGGCTTCAATGCCTGGTGGAAGTCCTTCAATGAAGAAAATTATACCTTGACTAAAATCACTCAAGACAAAGTTCTTCCTATTTATGAACTGATAGCGGATGCCACCAAAAGAAAACAAGTGAAAGATGCCATAGAAAAATATATTTCCAACCAAAAGTTATCATCTGTTTCCACAACTCCGTTACTTCAGGCTTGGAATGGCAAAAATCACACATACGATACATCTTATTTAGATATTGCAGTGCACTCCAACAGAAAATATGAAGGAGCCGTTTGTTCCATCTACAAACAGCAAAGAACACATACCGTGCCTCTGTATTTATATAGCAACGGACAAAAACAACGTTTATCCGTAGAGCCATTACAAGCAGACGCCGGATGGCAACTGGAAAAAGAACTGGGATATGTATATACTTCACCTGTAGACGGAGCCATTCCTCTATACGAAGCAGCAAATGAAAATGATTATTGTTACACTACAGAAGACAAACAGGAATATGGAATAGCAGGAAGTTGGAAGAAAACAGGTATTGTATGCTACACAATGCCCTTATAATACCAAATTAGTTGCCATATAAATGAATCTCCTTTATCATTACCATATCAGAATAGTAATGATAAAGGAGAAAACAATCTAATTGTAACCTTTCAGGTAGTTACTCCAACCGACTCTTAAAAGCATAAGGTAATTCCGGCATAGCCCCACTCTGTGTACAAACATAAGCAGAAACTTCTACGGCCAGTTTATGTGCTTCAGGAACAGGTTTTCCACTAAGTATGGCAGATGTGAAAGCAGCAGTAAATGAATCACCCGCTCCCACAGTATCGGCAACAGGAACTGTCGGTGTGTCCTGATAAGATACTACACCAGGAGTAAATACATAGCTGCCATTGGTTCCACAAGTCAGAATCAGCATCTTCAGATTGTATTTAGCCAGAAGTATCCAGCATTTATCCTGTAAATCGATACCCGGATAACCAAAGATGCGACTGATTGTCACCAATTCCTCATCATTGATTTTAAGGATATTGCAACGACGCATAGATTCGCAAAGAATCTCCTTCGTATAAAATCCCTGGCGAAGATTAATATCGAAAATCTTAATCTGATCTTCTCCGTCAGGCATTGTATCCAAAAAGCGCTGGATAGTAGCCCGACTCACAGGACTGCGTTGAGCCAGAGAACCGAAACAAACAGCACGGGTAGAAAGAGCCAGCCGTTTCAAATCGTCCGTAAAAGGAATATTATCCCAAGCTACCCCCTCTTTAATTTCATAACAAGGTACACCGACAGCATCAAGAGTAACCTGTACCGTACCCGTAGGGTAATCCACCTGTTCTATCTGGCAAGTCAGCTTCTTTTGAGCAAAAACATCCAATATTTCCCGTCCATCAGCATCACGCCCTACAGCACTTACGACACGACTGTCAAAACCAAACTGTGATACATGATAAGCGAAATTGGCAGGTGCACCACCTATTTTCTTTCCTTCGGGCAGCACATCCCAAAGTGCTTCACCCATTCCAACGATTGTATTCATATATAAATAAGTTGTTACTCTCCGAAAAGAGATTGATTTAAACCATTAATAAATTATTTGTCCCATATTGATTTACCCCCAAATACTTGTAGATCCTTAATATCAATATTATTCCCCCAGAAATGAAATCCTTCCTTATTATTCTTATCCGGCTTTCTAACCATTGAAAATGAATATGCTCCGTTATCGACAAACACTTCAATAGAAGTTCTGTCTATATATATATCGGCAGTTATTTCCATACTTGTCATATCATCAGGAGAGTAGAACACGCCATTTATTGTATTCGGATTAAGATCGTAAGTAAGCATTTGCTGGCCAAACAAATTAAATCCGGCACTAGTTGCATGAGACAACTTGAATGTGGTTTTAATTCTAAGGTAATCTGCATTTTCAAATTCTTTCAGCAACTCATTGGCTTCATTTGCCTTGAGAGAATTCCATTGACGGAGAGGCGTAAACAACTGCTCGGATTCCTTAATCGGGACATTAAATAATCTTGGTCCATCTTTAGTAGTCCGAAGGGTAAGCTCCGTTGGCAAACACATCATACCATTAAAAGGCATTCCCGGATGACTGATTCGCCCCCACCCTATTTGAATACGTCGTCCGTCGGGCATATTGGTAAATGTCTGCGCAGCATATATAGAGCCTGTTGTATATTGATATTTTCCCATTTCCGGTTTAAAAACTTTCCCATTGAACGAACCAAGCATATAGGTGCCTGTGGCACCATACATCACCCACTTCGTATTATTCGGATCTCCATCAATAGGCAATTCAAACAACTCAGGACATTCCCAAAATCCGGTTATATGGCTTTGATAAGTCCACTCTTTCAAATTGGAAGAAATGTAAATAGAGTGTCCATCACGTTCATTCAGCACCATAACCCAGTGCTTACCGGGTTTATACCAGAATACTTTCGGATCACGCGTATCTATACTATTCCAGATATGCTTCGAATCAATCACAGGATTCTCCGGATATTTGGTAAAAGTACGCCCATTGTCAAGACTATATGCTATACATTGCACTTGCTTATCCGGGCTGGCAGCTGTATAAGCCACTATCATGGCAGGAACATTATCTCTATTATACCCTGCAGTATTTTCATAATCTGTCACTGCTGATCCTGAATACATTGTACCTAAATGATCTGGATAAAGAGCATCCGGTAGTTCTTCCCAATGAATTAAGTCTTTGCTTACAGCATGTCCCCAGTGCATATTTTCCCAGTCGCGTTCATAGGGATTATGCTGATAAAACAAATGATACTCTCCATCATGGTATATCAGCCCGTTAGGGTCATTTATCCAGCCACGGCGAGTAGTAAAATGGAATTGCGGACGGTTCGTTTCCCGATAAAGGCTGTCATGTCCGGCTATAAAATCATCCTGGTATATTTTACTTAACCCCTTTTCATCTCCCTCATAACTTATCCTTATTGTTTTACCTTTAAGATCGGAAACATCTTTAAACACCCAATAATCAGCTTCGCCGGATGCCAGACGGATCACTACCGACAAATCGGGCTTACCTTCCGATTTAAAAGTCATTTTCGCCCTTTCCTGTTTATGAGAAACAGGAAAATTCAGATACTTTTTGTTGATTTTCAATTCAATGTCACCAGAAAACGCCCAATTACACGAAAGTAAAAATGCGCCGGTCAATAATAGTCTTAAGATTAACTTCATACTGCAATTTTCCTTTAAAGTTATTTCTTTATCTTCAGAGTATAATACAGCAGGTAAAGCACACCGACTGTCATTACCGCTACTGCACCGCTTTGTCCTACCGCATCACTAGCCAATCCCATTGCCAACGGAAACACCGTTCCACCAAAAAGGCCCATAATCATCAGACCGGAAACTTCGTTCTTCTTGCCCGGCATATACAGCAATGCCTGCGAAAAGACAATCGAGAATATATTTGAGTTACCATAACCTATCAATGCAATGCAAATATAAATAGATGTTTTTGAATGAAAAACAAAAAGCCCTATCATTGCCAATAACATCATAAAACTACTGATAGCAAAGAACGATTTGGCATTCATCTTTCTCAAAATGAAAGACCCTGTAAAGCAACCTGCCGTACGGAATATAAAATAAAGGCTGGTAGCAAACGCAGCATCATCCAATCCCATACCCAAGCGTTCCATTAAAATCTTAGGTGCGGTAGTATTCGTGCCCACATCAATTCCTACATGACACATAATGCCGATAAAAGATAGCAGAATAAACGGTTTGCCCAATAGAGCTAAACACTGACCAAATGTAGAAGGTTTGCCTTCTTCTTTTTCTTCAGCGATCTGTGTCTGCCCTAATAGTAAAACAGCGATTACAGCAATGACCATATAAATAGGGAATAGCACCCGCCAGCCCAGACCAAAGGATGGAATAGCTTGCGTAGCTCCCCACATGGCAATGTAAGGTGCAAGAAACGAGGCTATCGCTTTCACAAACTGTCCAAAGGTTAGACTACTTGCCAGACGATCACCTCTGACAATATTGGAAAGTAACGGATTCAGTGAAGTCTGCATAAGCGCGTTGCCGATACCTAATAAAGAGAAAGAAATCAGCATAAGCGTATAACTATCACCGAAAACCGGTAATAATAAAGAAGCAAAGGTCACCAGCAAACTAAGCAGTACCGTCTTTTTCTGTCCGATACGACTCATCAACATACCTGTCGGCACGGAAAAGATCAAAAACCAGAAGAAAACCAGCGAGGGAAAGATGTTAGCCTGAGAATCCGTCAGACCTAAATCAGCTTTTACATAATTGGAGGCAATGCCTACCAGATCAACAAATCCCATGGCGAAGAAACAAAGCATCACCGGGAAGAGCTTGGATAACGAAGAATTTGATTTCATGGTTGTATGGTATTAATTTAAGTATTTCTTGCTCGGGAAAGCACGTTGCAAAGGAAGCGAATACCACGACAACGGGATAACAATTTTGTTACAAAGAATATCAATTATGATACAGGACTGTTTTTTAGCCGTATTTGAGCCCTATTATCATCCATTTTAGCTACTTTTGTATAAGTATATACAGCAAACTCATAAATAAATCATTATGGAAATACTCTTTAACGGAAAACTTAGTATCGAGGTCTCTGCACATGGAGCCGAATTGTGCAGTATTTTCTCTAATGGAAAAGAATATCTGTGGCAAGCAGACCCCGCATTTTGGAAACGTCATTCACCGGTGCTCTTTCCTATCGTAGGAAGTGTGTGGGAAAATGAATATCGCAATGAAGGTACAACCTATGCCCTTACACAGCATGGATTTGCCCGCGACATGGAATTTACGCTCATATTAGAGCATGACGACGAAGTGCGTTATCAACTTGTCAGCAACGAAGAAACACTCAAGAAATATCCCTTTCCATTTTGTCTTGAAATTGGTTATCGCATCTATGGCAAGAAAATCGACGTAACATGGGAAGTAAAGAATACCGGAGAAAAAGAAATGCATTTCCAAATTGGGGCACACCCGGCATTCTGTTATCCGGATTTCGATGCAGCTAAAGAAGAGCGGGGTTTCTTTGGCTTTGGAAAAAAGAACAGCCTGAAATATATCCTCATTTCCGAAAAAGGCTGCGCTGATCCGGACACCAAATATCCGTTGAAATTAACTGATGGACTGTTACCTTTAGATATACATACCTTTGATAAAGATGCACTGATATTGGAAAACAGTCAGGTACGGCAGGTTACTCTATATAATAAGGATAAACAACCCTACCTCAGCCTGCATTTCAATGCACCTGTAGTCGGTTTGTGGTCACCTCCTTCCAAGAATGCTCCATTCGTCTGTATAGAACCGTGGTATGGTCGTTGTGACAGAGCACACTATACAGGAGAATATAAAGAAAAGGATTGGATGCAGCATCTGCAGCCCGAAGAAATATTCAGAGGAAAATACACTATTGAAATAGAGGAATAAAAGAGAAATAGACCAATCGGCCTATCATATCCATACCAACTCCGTATCAAAGCCGTACCAACCCCGTGTCTGGTCCAAACGCTTAGGTACGGAGCAAATACGGAGTTGGTACGGCTTTGGTGTAGGTTAGGGATGGTAAAAGAGGTAAAACAGACTAATTTTACTTCAATTTATAAACCTTGAACGAACTTACCGTATAGCTTCCACCTTTAGCATAGAAACTGATGCGGTTATAAGGTTCCGATGGAAATACCAGGTTTGTCATTGCAAAACGTCCGTCATCTCCAAATGCTTCAATACTCGATTTATCAATAAAAAGACGTAATGTCATTTCCGAATTATCCTCTATTGGAGCAAAAGTCACTATCGGAAAATCCGGACTGAATGATACGATTCCACTCTTACTACGGTCCATCGCAAATTTCTTCTCAACCAGATTATAATAGATATCCACTTCTTCTCCTTTTGAATTGAATAGTTGGAAACCTACAATCTCAGCATTCCGGTTCTTAATTGTCATTTCAATTTCATATGTACCCGTATTATCGGAAAGCAACTTATCCAGATTATAGGTGCGGTCCACTTTGAAGGAACATTTCTTTTCTTCTTTTCCACGCAGTTCCAGCAATTCTCTGGAAGGAGATGACTTCAGATATGTTTCACCGGCCGAGGTATAGAGACTCAAATCACGGGGAACAGAGTTGCCACTGCGATATTGAGTCGTAGGTACATTGTTGGCATATTGCCAGTTGCTCATCCACGCCAATGCAATATGGCGTCCTTCGGGTGTATTGTTCCAGGTCACGGTAGCATAATGATCCTTTCCCCAGTCCATCCATTTAGTAGCTTCGGGTGATTCATTTACAAACCTCTTTCCATCAAAAGTACCTACAAAATATTGAGTAGCACTACCACCAAAAGGTCCGCCAGGATTAATATTACAGATTAATATCCATTTCTTCAATTCGGTACCTTCAATAGGCAATTCAATCAGATCAGGACATTCCCATACGCCGCCATGAGCACCCTGACCTTCACCGAAACTACTTTCATAAGACCAGTCTTTCAGATTAGCAGAAGAATAGATTTGCATTTCCTGCCCCACAGCAAGAATCATAATCCATTTATCGGTAGCATCGTGCCAGAATACTTTCGGATCGCGGAAGTCACGCTGGGTGGAGGTCAAGATCGGATTACGTGCATACTTCTTGAATGTCCTACCATTATCCAGACTATAAGCCATGCTCTGCACCTGACGATCGCTGGCCGAAGTATAGAAAGCTACGATTGCACCGGCACCAAAGCCTGCCGTATTATCTTTATCAACCACACATGAGCCACTGAATATGGTTCCCAATGCATCAGGTGCAATGGCTACCGGCTGATGTTCCCAACTTACAAGGTCTGTACTAGTGGCATGTCCCCAATGCATATTTCCCCACATTGAACCATAAGGATTGTATTGATAGAACAGATGGTAAACACCATCTTTATACACCATGCCATTCGGATCATTCATCCAGCCATATTGGGGAGTAAAGTGATAAAGCGGACGGAAGTTCTCACGGTTTGTCGTATCAAACTCATCAGAAAGCTTCATTTCATCCCAGCAAATAGCCGTATCAGGAATCAACTGGAAGTTAAAGGAAAGTGATTTATTATCAAATCCGGAGAGATCTACTGGAACAAAGTAGTCTACCTTATTTATAGCCAGACGAACATTCATGTTGCGTACTACATCATTGTCTGCTATCATATACAGTTTTGCTTCCGGAGAAGCCTCCTCTACGGGAAGCAACAGGAATTTCTTTTGATTTTCAATCTGGACAATGCTCTGTCCGTCACCTAAATGTTTAATCACGAAAGGAGGGTTAATAGCTTGGCACGAAAAGACCGACCAAATTGTACCTATTATAAAGGTAAGGGTCCATCGCACGGTCAACAAATTGTTTTTTAAATTCATGATGTTTTTGGGTATTACATTTAATTAATAATGGGTTACTCGGGAAAGCACTTTGCAAAGGAAGCCAATAAAAAAGAAACAGCCTGCTATTTATGTTTCATAAGCTGGTAATTTTGATACCTACCTTTTATTTTGTTACAAATATGTCAGCATATGAAACATAAATTACAGCCTCTTATCATAGAATTCCTTTTATTTGCAACATCAAAACATCACTCGGGAAAGCATGTTTTGAGAGGTAATCCACAGCGATTACAAAATGAAAAGCATATTAATTAAAATCTAAAAACATGGAAGGCATAAAAAGATCGCTTCTATTTGCACTCTTTCTTATTATATGTACAATGGTTCAGGCCCAACGCCTGACTGTACAAGGAAAAGTGGTTTCCAAGACTGACGGAGAGCCTATTATTGGCGCAACCGTCATAGAGACTAACCAGACAGGCAACGGTACCATAACTAATATTGACGGTGACTTTACACTATCTGTACCACAAGGTGCAGAACTGACTATTTCGTATATCGGCTTCAAAACAGTGAATGTGGAAGCACAAGCTACACTAGACATTACCCTGGAAGAAGAATCCGAATTACTACAGGAAATTGTAGTCACAGGCTATACCACTCAACGCAAAGCTGACCTGACCGGAGCGATATCCGTAGTTAGCATGGATGAAATTGCCAAGCAAAATGAAAATAATCCAATTAAAGCATTGCAAGGACGTGTACCGGGTATGAACATCACAGCCGACGGTAATCCCAGTGGAAATGCCACAGTACGTATCCGCGGTATTGGAACTCTGAACAACAATGACCCTCTTTATATTATTGATGGTGTCCCTACCAAATCGGGTATGCACGAACTGAACGGTAATGACATTGAATCCATTCAGGTATTGAAGGACGCAGCTTCTGCTTCTATCTATGGTTCGCGTGCTGCAAACGGTGTTATCATCATCACTACGAAGAAAGGTAAAGAAGGGCAGATAAAGATTAACTTCGATGCTTCTATCGCCGCTTCCATGTATACCAATAAGATGGAAGTACTAAATGCAGAAGAATATGGTCGTGCCATGTGGCAGGCTTACGTAAACGAAGGGCAGGACCCCAATACCAATGCACTGGGTTATAAGTATAGTTGGGGTTACGATGCAAACGGTTATCCTCAACTGAACAACATCAGCATGTCCAAATATCTGGATTCCGCCAACACTGTGCCGGCTGCCGATACTGACTGGTTTGACGAAACCACCCGTACAGGTATTATCCAGCAGTACAATGTATCAGTAAGCAACGGTTCGGAAAAGGGATCTTCTTTCTTCTCACTGGGTTATTATAAGAATATAGGTATCATTAAAGACAGCGACTTTGAACGTTTCTCTGCCCGTATGAACTCTGATTACAACCTGATTGGTAAATTCCTGACCATAGGAGAACATTTCACCCTGAACCGTACTTCGGAAGTACAGGCACCGGGCGGATTCCTGCAGAATGTATTGCAATTCAATCCTTCACTGCCGGTTTATGATATCAATGGAGAATATGCCGGTCCGGTAGGTGGATACCCTGACCGCGAAAACCCCGTGGCAAGACTGGATCGTAACTCCGATAATCGCTATACTTACTGGCGTATGTTTGGTGATGCCTACATTAATCTCAATCCCTTCAAAGGATTCAATGTACGCTCCACCTTCGGATTGGATTATGCACAAAAATCACAACGCATCTTCACCTATCCCATCACCGAAGGTAATGTGACAAATGATAAGAATGCCGTAGAAGCCAAGCAAGAACACTGGACGAAATGGATGTGGAATGCCATCGCTACCTACAATCTGGAAATTGGCAAACACCGTGGTGACGCCATGGTCGGTATGGAGTTGAACCGCGAAGACGATATCAATTTTTCGGGTTATAAAGAAGACTATTCCATCCTGACGCCTGACTATATGTGGCCGAATGCCGGTTCCGGTACGGCTCAAGCTTATGGCTCGGGTGAAGGTTATTCACTGGTTTCTTTCTTCGGAAAACTGAATTATACGTATAATGATAAATATCTGCTCTCTATGACAGTACGCCGTGACGGTTCTTCACGTTTCGGTAAGAATAACCGCTATGCCACATTCCCTTCCTTCTCACTGGGATGGCGCCTGAACCGTGAAAAGTTCATGCAGAGCCTCAGTTGGATTGACGACCTGAAAGTCCGCGGCTCATGGGGCCAGACCGGTAACCAGGAAATCTCGAACATTGCCCGCTATACTATTTACGTTCCCAACTACGGTGTGACAGAATCAGGCGGTCAAAGCTACGGTACTTCCTATGACATTGCCGGAACCAATGGCGGCAGTATCCTTCAGTCCGGATTCAAACGTAACCAAATTGGTAACGATAACATCAAATGGGAAACAACCACACAGATCAACCTGGGCCTTGATTTCTCAATTCTCAAACAATCTCTTTACGGCTCATTCGACTGGTTCTACAAAAAGACAACGGATATCCTGGTACAGATGGCTGGTATCGCCGCTATGGGCGAAGGAAGCAGCCAATGGATCAATGCTGGAGAAATGAAGAACGTGGGCGTTGAACTGAATCTCGGTTATCGTAATCAAACTGCATTCGGATTGAAGTATGACCTGAATGCCAACATAGCCACTTACCGGAATGAAATTACAAAACTGCCTACTACAGTAGCAGCCAATGGTACTTTCGGAGGTAACGGTGTACAAAGCGTAATCGGACATGCCAATGGTTCACAAGTTGGTTATGTAGCCGACGGCATCTTCAAATCACAGGAAGAGATTGATAACCACGCCACTCAGGAAGGTGCCGGAATAGGCCGTATCCGCTGGCGCGACCTGGATCACAACGGCATCATCAACGAGAAAGACCAACAATGGATTTATGATCCGACACCAGACTTCAGCTATGGTCTGAACATCTACCTTGAATACAAGAATTTCGACCTCACCATGTTCTGGCAAGGAGTTCAGGGAGTAGACGTTATCAGCGACCTGAAGAAAGAGACAGACCTTTGGAGTGGACTCAACATTGGTTTCCTGAACAAAGGTAAGCGAGTACTCAATGCATGGTCGCCCACCAACCCGAACTCTACCATTCCTGCATTGTCGCGCAGCGATACAAACAATGAGAAGCGTGTTTCCACTTATTTCGTTGAGAATGGTTCATTCTTGAAGTTACGCAATATACAGTTGGGCTACAACGTTCCGAAAACCTTTGCCCAGAAGATGAAGATGGAGCGCCTGCGCTTCTACCTGAGTGCACAGAACGTATTCACCATCAAGAGTAAGGAATTCACCGGAGTAGATCCTGAAAATGCCAACTATGGCTACCCCATCCCGATGAATATAACTTTCGGTATTAATGTAGGCTTTTAACAATAAAATCAGTTACTTATGAAAAAGTTAATATATACAGCAATCTTAGGTCTTTCACTGATGTGCGGCAGTTGTACCGACTTTCTGGAAGATCAGCTCCCCCAGGGAACCATCAGCGACGAACAGCTGAAGAACCCGGCATACATCGACAACCTGGTGATCTCTGCTTATGCAGTATGGATTACCGCCGAAGATATCAACTCTTCCTTCTCCATGTGGAATTATGACGTACGTTCGGATGACGCTTATAAAGGCGGAAACGGTACGGAAGACGGTGATGTATTCCACTCACTGGACATCTCGCAAGGTATCATGACTACGGCATGGAACATCAGCGATATGTGGCAGCGTCTCTACAACTGTATCTCACGTGTCAATACAGCTTTGCAACTGTTGGAACAAGTGGATGAACACACCTATTCACTGAAGCAGCAACGCATTGCCGAAATGAGATTCCTCCGTGCACATGGTCATTTCTTGCTGAAACGCCTGTACAAGAAGATCCCGTTTGCCAACGATGCCAACTTGTCACCGGAAGAATACAACTATCTCTCCAACACTACTTACAACAATGACGAAGGCTGGCAACAAATTGCAGACGATTTCCTGTTTGCTTATGATAACCTTCCCGTGAAGCAGGCAGACAAAGGTCGTCCCGCCAAAGCCGCAGCAGCTGCCTATCTGGCAAAGACTTATCTGTACAAAGCTTATCATCAGGATAATGCAGACAGCCACGAAGTGACAAGCCTCAGCACAGAAGACTTGGTGAAAGTAGTGCAATACACGGACAATGCCATCATGTCGGCAGGCGGCTACGGGCTGGAATCGGATTTCCACAACAACTTCCGCCCGGAACCTCAATATGAAAATGGTATAGAATCCCTGTGGGCCATGCAATACTCCATGAACGACGGTACTAATAACGGTAATTGTAACTGGTCTTACGGTCTGATTGTTCCCAACATTCCGGGAGTTACCGATGGTGGTTGCGACTTCTACAAACCGAGCCAGAATCTGGTGAACGCATTCAGGACAGATGCCAACGGACACCCCCTGCTGGATTCCTTTAACAATACTGATTACAATTCACAATCCGATTATGCTGACCCACGCCTCTTCCTGACAGTAGGTATGCCGGGATTCCCTTATGAATTCAATAAGAACTATATGATGGATCAGTCGACTACCTGGAGTCGTAGCAACGGACTTTACGGATACTACATAACCCTGAAACACAATGTAGACCCGGATGGCGATTACCTGATAAAGGGTGCCTGGTGGGGTTCTCCAATGAACCGTATCGTACTGCGCTACTCGGATGTATTGTTGATGCGTGCCGAAGCACTGATCCAACTGAACGATGGACGTATCGCCGAAGCTATCAGCCTGATTAACGAAGTACGCAACCGTGCCAAACAAAGTACAGCCATAATTGCCGACTACGAAATGGAATATGGCGTACGTTTCAACGTTCAGCCCTATACGGGGAGCTACTCACAAGCAGATGCCTTGAAATTGCTGAAGTTTGAACGTCGTGTAGAACTGGCTCTGGAATCAGAACGCTTCTTTGACCTGGTAAGATGGGGTGAAGCCGCCGAGGTACTGAATAAGTTTTATGCCGAGGAAGCTGCCGACTGCACCATCTACACGAATGCCTCGTTCACTAAAAATAAAAACGAATATCTTCCTATTCCGTTTGCACAGATGAGTGCCAGCAACGGAAATTATACGCAGAATTGTGGTAACTGGTAACCTTATAAAAAAAGAAGAACATTATGAAATCAATACAGAATAAACTAAATCTGCTTGTACTGGGAATCGTCCTGCTGTTAGCATTCCCGGGATGCAGCGATGATAATACATCCGACTTAAAACTGGACGGAGACACATGGCTTACCACCTTTGAACTGAATAACGCCTATATGGGAGTGATAGACCGGACCAATAAGACCGTGACCGTTGCAGTGCCCGAAATATACGATACTGATGCAATGAAAGTCACCGATATCGAAGTATCCGAAGGTGCCGAGGCTTCTGTTAAAGCAGGCGATGTGCTGAACTTCTCATTCCCCCAAGTGATAAAAGTGACTAATGGAAACGTATTCCTGGATTATACAGTCAATATCAAGCATGATGAAGCGCGGATACTCTCCTTCAAACTGAATGACGCTTATGCCGGAGTTATCGACCAGTCTAAACGTACCATCACCGTACGTGTGCCAAGCTCAGTCAATATCAAAAATATGGTTCCGGTCATTACAACTTCGGCAGGAGCCATCGTAATGCCGGCATCCGGCCAGGCTATTGACTTCAGTAATCCTGTAGAATTCACTGTTTCATACAACACCGCATCCGCCGTTTATACGGTAACGGTTATCCCGACCGATGCACCGAGCGCCGTATATGTAGGTCTGGCAGCTACATTAAATGAACTAAATCCGGAAGAAAAAGAAGCGGCAACCTGGATGCTGAACAATGTTGCCAATTCTCAGTATATCTCATTCGAAGATGTGCAGGCAGGAAGAGTAGACCTGAGCGAGTGCGAAATCATGTGGTGGCATCTGCATATAGACGGCGGCATCGACAACATGGATAAGTTCGAAAAGGCAGCGCCTGCAGCAATCAGTGCATTGGTGAAGATGAAAGACCTTTATAACAATGGCATGAACCTGTTGCTTACCCGCTATGCCACTTACTATGCTGCCAAGCTGGGGGCTACCTTGGACGGCAACAACCCAAACAACTGTTGGGGACAATCAGAAGAATCCGGTGAAATAGTAGGCGGTGCATGGAACTTCTTTATCCAAGGACACGAGTCGCACGCTCTCTACCAGAATTTGGCGATGAACAACGGTGAAACGAACAAGGTCTATACCTTCGATACCGGCTACCGGACCACCAACAGTACGGCACAATGGCACATCGGTTCCGACTGGGGTGGCTATGCCACAAATGAAGTATGGCGTACCAATCATGGTGGCGTTGATCTGGGTTATGGTGGCGATGGTGCTATCGTGGCATGGGAATATCTGTCCGAAGGTTCTCGCGGAAGCATCGTATGTATCGGCTCAGGATGCTACGACTGGTATGCCTACGGCATAGATGCTTCGGCGGACAAATACCACGGCAATGTGGCTAAACTGACAAAGAATGCAATTGACTATTTAACGGGTAAATAAAACTAATATATGAAAACAATGATATATTCACTCACACTGGCTGCTCTGATGATTACTTCTTTCAGCAGCTGTAGCGATGACAATGATCCGGTTTTAACTCAGAAGGACTGGGACGGAACCACCACTTATTTTGCTTCGGCAGATGCCATGAAGTTTGATACTTACTATAAGCCATCTGTTGGTTATGTAGGCGATCCGATGCCTTTCTATGATCCGCAGGCAAAAGATTTCAAGATTATGTATCTACAGGAGTACCGTCCGAACCAGGCAGGCACTTACCACCCGATATGGGCAGTAAGTACTCAGGACGCTGCTTCATACAGATCTATGGGTGAACTGATCTCTTGCGGAGGATTGTCGGAGCAGGATGCTGCTATCGGAACGGGTAGTACTATTTATAATCCTTCGGATAAATTGTACTATACCTTCTACACAGGTAACAAATATCAGCCTACTTCTTCCGAGAACGGTCAGGTAGTGATGTATGCTACTTCACCCGACTTCAAGACCTGGACCAAGAATCGCACTTTCTATCTGAAAGGTGACACTGACGGATACAGCAAGAATGATTTCCGCGATCCCTTCGTTTTTGAAGGTGAAGATGGAAAATACCACATGCTTGTTTCCACTACCAAAAGCGGTAAAGGTGTGCTGGCCGAATATACTTCTACGGATATGAAAAGCTGGGAACATGCAGGTGTATTCATGACCATGATGTGGGATCGCTTTTACGAATGTCCCGATGTCTTCAAGATGGGAAACTGGTGGTATCTGGTCTACTCGGAGATGCATGCAGCCATACGCAAAGTTCAATATTTCAAGGGGCGTACATTGGAAGAGCTGAAAGCAACTACCGCCAATGATGCCGGCATCTGGCCCGACAGCCACGAAGGTTTCCTTGACTCCCGCGGTTTCTATGCAGGCAAGACGGCTTCGGACGGAACCAACCGCTACATTTGGGGATGGTGCCCTACTCGCTCGGGCAATGACAATACTGCCGTAGGAGCCTCTCCGAACGAACCGGAATGGGCAGGAAGCCTGGTTGCTCACAAAGTCATCCAGCATGCGGATGGTATTTTGACTTTAGGCTTAATAGAAGGTATCAGCCAGAAATATACCACTGCCTCTGCCGTAAAAGTGATGGAAAAAAGTAACGGAGTATCAGAAAGCAACGGTAACTATACTCTGACGGATAATGCTTATATCCTATTCAATCGCTTAAATGTAAACAACAAGATTTCATTCACCGTAAAGACGGCAGGTAATGCAGATAGATTCGGTATCTCTCTGGTACGCGGCACGGACTCCAAGAAGTACTATACCATCGTCGTAAACCCGGAAGACAACAACAATAAACGGAAGATAAACTTCGAAGAAGAAGGTGAAGATGGTAAAGGATTCATCGACGGAATAGACGGTTATCTGTTCGACAGACCTGCTGATAATACTTATAATGTAACTATCTGTACGGACAACTCTGTCTGCGTGGTTTATATCAATGACAATGTGGCTTATACGAACCGCATTTACGGGATACAGAAGAATCCGTGGTCTGTTAACAGCTACTCGGGAAGTGTGGAAGTCAGCAACGTGAAGGTCAGCTATTACTAAACGGAGAAACGTAGCCAATTTTTACCTTCATTATATATTTCCCCGAAGACCGTCTGGAATATATTCTGAGAGGGGGTATAATCAGTATACGACTGAATAGGGATGAGTATACGACTGAATAGGGTTCAGTCGTATACTGAATCCCATTCAATCCGGCACTGAACTAACGAATGCCGGAGAAGTTTTATGTTTTGTGTAATTTTCGTACGCTTATCAATTAATGGCACCGGAAACTACATTGCGTGCCTGTCCTTCCCGATTGATGGCAATCAGCACCTGTTTCTGTTTTTCGGGCAGTTGATATAGTAATTTGGCATAAGTTTCTACCGTGAAGTTAACAATGTAGTTGATGGCATCTTCTATCATTTCCATACCACATGTAGCTCCAGGAGTTTTCAGAAAAAGGATATTCATTATTTTCTACAAATGATATCAGACCTCCTAAAGTTTGTAGTCCGACAAAGATTAAGAATAAAGAGGATTAATCACTGAAAATCATACTTCGCCGCGCACGCATAGCCTTCCTCATACAAATCAGTCAGCTTCCGTATATCCCGTTCGATGCGGTCTACCATTACAGGTTTCTGCGGACGGATTACAGTAATTTCTCCCGCTTCTTCCATGCGTTCTACCATCTCCAACTGCTCGTTGTACACACGACAACGGCGGCTCAATGCCTCACGCATCTTCGGATATTTCCGGTAGAGAAAAGACGGGATGTGTATATCCTTTGCTTCCTTGCGATACCCATGATTGCGGGTAAGCACCACTACATTATGCGTGAAACCCTCATTCCGGGCACGCATCAGGGGGATGCTGTCCACAATGCCCCCGTCGAGCATCGGCACATCGTCCACATAAGCAATGGGGCATACAAACGGAAGGCTGCTTGAAGCACGCACAATGTCAATCACCCGGCCTTTATCCTGCTTTTCCTCAAAATAGTTCGCCTCGCCCGTCACACAGTTCGTAGTGACCATTTCATAACGTTCCGGAGAACTGAAATAGGACTCGTAGTCATAAGGCAGAATATGCTCGGGAAACTCCTGAAACAGCAGGTCGAAGTCCATGATATTACGTTTCTTCAACAAATATTTCAGACCGATATACTGGTACTTCTCCAGCAAATCAATATTACTGTACTTGGCGCGGCCGCGCTGACCGGACATGTAAGAAAGTCCGTTACAGGCTCCGGCGCTTACTCCGATAGTATAGGGGAAGCGGATGCCACGGTCCATAAAGCTGTCCAGCACGCCACAAGTAAAGACTCCGCGCATGCCACCGCCTTCAAGAACCAATCCTGTTTGGGGTTTGATATGTATCTTTTTCTCCATAATTATCTGAATTAACGCTCCAAAGATAGCTTTTGTTTCCGAAATCTCCCTATCTTTGTGGCAGTAACAATCATTTAATATCAATTTAATTATGATGAAAAAGTCAATACTTATTGCCACTTTGGGCTTATTGAGTTTCAATGTGTCAGCACAAGACACTCCGAAATCAGACGAAGGTTTCATCTTCACAACCGTTAAAGAGAATCCTATTACTTCTGTTAAAAATCAAAATCGTTCAAGTACATGCTGGAGTTTTTCGGCTTTGGGTTTCCTTGAAAGTGAGTTGCTGCGTATGGGCAAAGGAGAGTATGATTTATCCGAAATGTTTGTAGTACACCACACAATGGTAGACCGTGGCGTGAATTATGCACGTTACCACGGCGACAGTTCTTTCTCACCGGGCGGAAGCTTTTATGACATTATGTATTGCCTGAAAAACTACGGTCTCGTTCCGCAAGAAGCTATGCCGGGAATTATGTATGGCGATACACTGCCTGTACACAATGAATTGGATGCCGTAGCCGGTGCTTACATGAATGCAATAGCTAAAGGCAAACTGACGAAACTGACTCCGGTTTGGAAACAGGGATTATCTGCTATTTACGATACTTACCTGGGTAAATGTCCCGAAACGTTCACTTATCAAGGAAAAGAATATACTCCGAAGACATTTGTAGAATCTCTCGGCATCAATCCGGATGATTATGTATCACTGACTTCATTCACTCACCATCCGTTCTATACTCAGATGAACATTGAAATCCAAGATAACTGGCGTAATGGACTTTCTTACAACTTGCCTTTGATGGAATTCATGTCTGTTATTGACAATGCTGTTAATAACGGTTATACTGTAGCCTGGGGTAGCGACGTAAGCGAAACAGGTTTTACTCGTGACGGTATTGCAGTGATGCCCGACGCAGATCGTGGTGCTGAACTCACCGGTTCGGATATGGCACGCTGGACAGGTCTTACTGCTGCCGACAAACGTAAAGAACTGACTTCACGTCCATTGCCGGAAATCACTGTAACTCAGGAAATGCGTCAAACAGCATTCGACAATTGGGAAACAACCGACGACCATGGCATGCTTATCTATGGTATCGCTAAAGATCAAAATGGCAAGGAATACTATATGGTGAAGAATTCATGGGGTACAAACAACAAATACAAAGGTACCTGGTATGCTTCTAAACCTTTCGTAGCTTACAAGACTATCAATATACTGGTACACAAAGATGCAGTGCCTAAGGCGCTGTTGAAAAAGCTGGGGATTAAATAAAGTTATTAGTGGTGAGTGATAAGTGATCACTCACCACTATTTCATCATCCACTATTTATATATTCCGTAAACAGATCTTTATAATTCTCTCCTGTACGATTATAAATTAGTTATGAGTTACAGGCTACAAGTTGCTGCGCTATATTCTGAAAAGGCACTTGTAGCTTGTAGCCTGTAACTCACAACTAATTCCCTTTCTAAAGCCCCTATATTGCTCAAAAACCTTTTCAATGTGCATTTTTTGCCCGCATTTCTTGTCAGAACGAACAGTTTGACTAATTTTGCACGCTGATAATTAGTTAACCGGACAATTTCAGTAGCTGGACACACTATGTACCTCCTACTCCTATTCCCGGCACTGACACTTTGAGAAATACTAATACTAATAATTAATAACATGAGTTTGAAAATCGTAGTATTGGCTAAACAAGTTCCCGACACACGTAATGTTGGGAAAGATGCCATGAAAGCCGACGGAACCATTAACCGTGCGGCACTCCCCGCCATCTTCAACCCCGAAGACTTGAACGCTCTTGAGCAAGCCCTCAGACTGAAAGATGCACACCCGGGCTCTACCGTAACCATCCTGACAATGGGACCGGGACGCGCAGCCGAAATTATTCGTGAAGGATTGTTCCGCGGTGCCGACAATGGTTATCTGTTGACTGACCGTGCTTTTGCTGGTGCAGATACCCTTGCCACTTCGTACGCCCTTGCCACTGCCATCAAGAAGATAGGCGAGTATGACATCATCATCGGCGGACGCCAGGCTATTGACGGTGACACAGCTCAAGTGGGTCCGCAAGTTGCTGAAAAGCTCGGTCTGACACAAATTACTTATGCCGAAGAAATTCTGAACGTGGAGAAAACGACCGGACGTGTTGTAGTGAAACGTCATATCGACGGTGGTGTGGAAACAGTAGAAGGTCCTCTACCTATCGTGATCACTGTGAATGGAAGTGCAGCCCCCTGCCGCCCACGCAACGCTAAGTTGGTACAGAAGTACAAACGTGCTCTCGGTGCACAGGAAAAAGCTGCTATCACCAAGGAAGGTGCTATTCTGCCTTATGCCGACCTCTACGAGAAGTACCCTTATCTGAACATCACCGAATGGAGTGTGGCCGATGTCAACGGCGATTTGAAACAATGCGGCCTCAGTGGCTCGCCTACCAAAGTGAAAGCCATTCAGAACATCTCCTTCCAAGCCAAGGAAAGCCGTACGCTGACCGGAAGCGACCAGGATGTAGAAGATCTTATTGTTGAACTACTCGCCAATCATACGATTGGCTAAGCTACGAGCAACAAGCGACAAGCTACAAGTTGCTGCACCATTATCCTAAACAGCACTTGTAACCTGTAGCTAGTAGCTAAAAACTAAAAAATATGAATAACGTATTTGTATATTGTGAGCTTGAAGGCACTGTAGTTGCCGAAGTAAGTCTCGAACTCCTTACCAAAGGACGCAAGTTAGCTAACCAACTGGGCTGCCAACTGGAAGCCGTTGTTGCCGGTACTAACCTTGCAGGAATCGAAAAACAAGTATTGCCCTTCGGTGTCGACCGTCTGCACATCTTCGATGCTCCGGGCTTGTTCCCTTATACTTCACTGCCCCACTCTTCCGTACTCATCAATCTGTTTAAAGAAGAAAAGCCGCAAATCTGCCTGATGGGCGCCACCGTTATCGGTCGTGACCTTGGGCCACGTGTTTCTTCTGCGCTAACCAGCGGACTGACCGCCGACTGTACTTCACTGGAAATCGGCGAGCATGAAGATAAGAAAGAAGGCAAAGTATACGAAAACTTGCTGTACCAGATTCGTCCCGCATTCGGCGGTAACATCGTGGCAACCATCGTCAACCCCGAACACCGCCCGCAGATGGCTACTGTTCGCGAAGGCGTGATGAAGAAGGAAATTCTCGACACCAACTATCAGGGCGAAGTCATCAACCACGACGTTGCCAAATATGTGCCTACTACGGACTATGTAGTGAAGGTTATCGACCGCCATGTAGAGAAAGCAAAGCACAACCTGAAAGGCGCTCCGATTGTCGTAGCCGGTGGTTACGGTATGGGGAGCCGCGAAGGTTTCAATATGCTGTTTGAACTGGCCAAGGAACTGCATGCCGAAGTAGGCGGCAGCCGCGCAGCCGTTGATGCAGGTTTCTGCGATCACGACCGCCAAATTGGACAGACAGGTGTAACAGTTCGCCCCAAACTGTATATCGCTTGCGGTATCTCGGGACAAATCCAGCACATTGCCGGTATGCAAGAAAGTGGTATCATCATCTCTATCAATAATGATGAGAATGCTCCTATTAACACCATTGCCGATTATGTAATTAACGGTACGGTAGAAGAAGTCATTCCGAAGATGATTAAATACTATAAAGAAAACAGTAAATAAATTTATAAACGAAATGAAGGGAGTCATCATTGCTCTATGTCTATTCTGTACGTGCGGAATGCTGAATGCCCAGAACAAACTTCCGAAAAACGGCAAGCATGTCTATTCATATGCCAACGGAAATGACAGCATAGTATGCTTCTATAAAAACGGAAGATTGGTAGGACAACGGACAGAATATTATCCCAATGGGCAAATACGGTTAATATCAACCTACAAGAATGGGCGCAAGCTGAACTTGAAGCAGTATTATGAAAACGGAGCCTTGAAGCGTGAAGAAGTCATGAACGGCGATTCTTCCGAAGGGCATCTGTATGATATTGACGGTAAAGAACTGGACTTCATTCCTTATATAGAGCTGCCTCAGTTTCCAGGAGGCAATGCCGAGCTATCAAAGCTGATAGCCCAATATACCAAGTATCCTCGGCAGGCCATAAAAGACAAAAAGCAAGGATTGGTCCTCATAAAATGCTCGATAGACAAGGAAGGCAATCCTAAGATGGCAGAAGTTGTGAAGAGCGTTTGCCCCGAACTGGACAAGGAAGCGATGAGAGTAGTAGGTTTCCTGACGATGACTTACAAATTCACTCCCGGGAAGATAGAAGGACAACCGGCTAACATGCACTTCACCATTCCCGTCAATTTTCGTTTATAACTAAAAACAATAAAAAGATTATGGCAAATTTTTATACCGAAGTTCCTGAATTGAAGTTCCAGCTGAACAACCCGATGATGGAACGTATCTGCGAACTGAAAGAGCGCGGATACCAAGATAAAGACAAATTTGACTATGCCCCGCAAGATTATGCGGACGCAATGGACTCTTATGATAAGGTTCTTGAAATCACCGGAGAAATCACCGGAGAGATTATCAACCCGAACGCCGAAGGTGTAGATGAAGAAGGTCCTCACTGTGCTAACGGTCGTGTGGAATATGCCAGCGGTACAAGACAGAACCTGGATGCAATGGTGAAAGCCGGACTGAATGGTATGACTATGCCACGCCGTTTCGGTGGTTTGAACTTCCCCATCACTCCGTACACCATGTGTGCCGAGATCGTAGCAGCAGCCGATGCCGGTTTCGGCAATATCTGGTCTCTGCAAGACTGTATCGAAACACTGTATGAATTCGGTAACGAAGATCAGCACAGCCGTTTCATTCCACGTATCTGTGCCGGTGAAACTATGTCTATGGACTTGACAGAACCCGATGCCGGTTCCGATTTGCAGAGTGTAATGTTGAAAGCCACTTTCGACGAAAAAGAAAATTGCTGGCGTCTGAATGGTGTAAAGCGTTTCATCACGAATGGTGATGCAGACTTACACCTCGTACTGGCCCGTTCGGAAGAAGGAACCAGAGATGGTCGTGGATTGTCCATGTTTATCTATGATAAGCGCGAAGGTGGCGTAGATGTACGCCGTATCGAAAATAAATTAGGTATTCACGGTTCTCCAACTTGTGAACTTGTTTATAAGAATGCAAAGGCTGAACTTTGCGGTGATCGTAAACTCGGTTTGATCAAGTATGTAATGGCATTGATGAACGGTGCACGTTTGGGTATTGCCGCACAGTCGGTAGGTCTGTCGCAAGCTGCCTACAACGAAGGCTTAGCTTATGCGAAAGATCGTAAACAGTTCAATAAAGCTATTATTGAATTCCCGGCTGTATATGACATGCTGGCTATCATGAAAGCAAAACTGGATGCCGGACGTGCATTGTTATACCAAACGTCTCGTTACGTAGATGTTTATAAAGCTTTGGATGATATTTCCCGCGAACGTAAGCTGACTCCGGAAGAACGCCAGGAACAGAAGAAATATTCTAAGCTTGCTGATGCTTTCACTCCGCTGGCTAAAGGTATGAACTCAGAATATGCAAATCAGAATGCTTATGATTGTATCCAGATTCACGGCGGTTCCGGTTTCATGTTGGAGTATGCTTGCCAACGCATTTATCGTGATGCACGTATCACCAGCATCTATGAAGGTACTACTCAATTACAGACCGTAGCCGCTATCCGTTACGTAACAAATGGTTCGTATGCTGCTACACTCCGTGATTATGAAACAATTCCTTGCAGTGAAGAAATGCAACCTCTGATGGATCGCCTGAAAGAAATGACAAATAAGTTTGAGGCTGTCACCAATGCAACGAAAGAAGCTGCCAACCAAGAACTGTTGGATTTCGTAGCCCGTCGCCTTTACGAAATGGCGGCTGTATGCGTGATGTCTCATCTTCTCATCCAGGATGCAACCAAAGCTCCTGAGTTGTTCGCGAAATCAGCTGTTGTTTATCTGAACTATGCTGAAGCTGAAGTAGAAAAGCACTTCAATTTCATCCGTAAGTTCAAGGCTGAAGAATTGGAAAGCTATCGCAAGTAATTAACCGATTACTATATTTAAAGAAGGCTGCCTCAAATCAATGAGACAGCCTTCTTTTTTAGGAATAAAGCTCCTTACCGGAACAGTCTCAACTGACTGCGTAACTCATGAAGTTCATTCTGCATCTCTTCCATACGCTGCAACAGGTGATGGATGGCATCAATTCCTTCAATGTTGATGGATAAGTCATAATACATACGGCTGTAACGTTCTATGTCCGGTAATTGAGTAAACGTCAGATAGCGTTCCCCACCCTCGGTCATTACTTCTATCAGGCCACCTTCCTGTAACAAATCGATAAACGACGGTTCAATGTGGCATTTGCGACAATACTCGCTGACTATGATTAATTCATTCTGCATAGTGCTACCTCCTTTTAGTTCATACTTTGAAGTTTACGGAACAACTCTTTCTGCTCTTCCGTCAAGTTCGTCGGCAGTTTCACGGAATAAGTCACAATGAGGTCACCGAACTGTCCTTCTTTCTTATATACAGGGAATCCCTTACCTTTCAAACGAGCCTTCGTACCGTTCTGTGTTTCGGGTTTCACTTTCAGTTTCACCTTTCCATCCAAAGTGTCCACCAATTGGTCACCACCCAGGATAGCGGTATAAAGATCAATAGGCACATCCACATACAAGTCATCCCCTAAACGCTTGAATACCGAATCATCCGCAATCACAAACGTTATGTACAAGTCTCCGGCAGGTCCACCGTTAACACCTTCGCCACCATAACCTTTCAATTTAATTACTTGCCCGTTTGCTACTCCCGCAGGAATAGTAATGCGCACATTCTTACCGTTTACAGTCAGCACTTGTTTATGAGTCTGGGCTGCATCACGAAGCGAGAGGTTTAAATCTGCATGGTAATCCTGTCCACGGAAGCCTGCATTAGCACCTCCACGCCCCCGGTTTCCGAACATAGATTCAAAGAAATCGGAGAAGCCGCCACCATGACCGGAAAATTCCTGTCCATCGGATGAATACCAGTAAGAGCCACCATCCGTACCATATCCTGCACCCGAGCCGCCGCCAAAGCCTCCAAATCCACCGGCACTCGCCTCCTGACGGGCACGCTTTTGTGCCTCAAATTCATCAGCATGCTTCCAGTGCTCACCATACTCATCGTATTTTTTACGCTTTTCAGGATCACTCAGCACTTCATTTGCTTCATTAATTGCCTGAAATTTATCCTTGGCAGAAGAATCGTTCGGATTCAGATCAGGATGATATTTGCGTGCCAATTTACGGAATGCTTTCTTTATATCATCCTGGCTTGCCGTCTTATCTACCCCAAGGACTTGATAATAATCTATATAAGCCATAGTCTATAAATTTTATTATTCTTATATACCCTATTACAAATAACGCACCAAGTGGGTGTTTTGAATATTAAAATACATAAACGAAAACTAAAAAGGAGTATCAAAAAGCATAAACCATAGATAATCAACAAAATATCCATTTACAGAAAGATTCATTAACGTCTTTTTAATTCTAAAACAATGTAAACGACTCGTAACGTCAATTAATTATTCATGCTAAAACTTCCTAAAATAAACAGAAAACACTTTATTTGTATATAAAATAATGCATTTACAGAAAGCATAATTCCCCCAACCTTAATATATTGACTTATTATGAAAAGTAACCATTGGCTACTTACGGTAGCACTCACTTTCATCGTCCTGCAAACCAAAGCAGATGCATGGATACGTATTAACCAACTTGGCTACTTGCCGCAGTCTGTAAAAGTAGCAGTATTCATGAGTGAAGAACCCACTGACATACAAGAGTATGCACTTGTAGATGCCTTCACCGGACAAACAGTTAGCACTTTCAATTCTATCAAATCAACCGGAAAGATGGGCCTAATGAAGAGTACCTATCGTTTGAATTTTAGCGATTTCAATCAACCGGGAACCTATTACCTGAAAGCAGGTAAAGCTGTCTCTCCCCATTTTCCCATCAATAACCATGTATACAATGGAACTGCAGATTTCTTATTGAACTATATGCGTCAGCAGCGCTGCGGTTATAATCCTTTCCTAAAAGACAGTTGTCATGTGCACGATGGCTACATCTTGTATCATCCCACTAAGACGGGACAACACATTGATGTCCGTGGTGGCTGGCACGATGCAACGGATTATCTGCAATATACCACAACTTCCGCCAATGCTATTTATCAGATGATGTTCGCCTATCAGGAAAACCCGGAATCTTTCGGTGATTTCTATGATGCTGCCGGACTTCCCGGTGCTAACGGTATCCCTGACATTGTAGACGAAATAAAATGGGGACTGGACTGGTTAAATCGCATGAATCCCGCTCCCGGTGAACTATACAACCAGATTGCTGACGACCGTGACCATGCTGGTATGCGTCTGCCCAACAAAGATAAAGTAGATTACGGATATGGCCCGGGTAACGGACGTCCTGTTTATTTCTGCAGCGGTGAACCTCAGGTACGTGGCCAGTTTATGAACGCAACTACAGGTGTAGCCAGCACGGCAGGCAAATATGCTTCCTGCTTCGCTCTCGGTGCACGTCTCCTGAAGAATTTCTATCCGGAATTTGCAGCCGAAATAGAGGCAAAGGCCGATGCAGCCTATCAGCAAGGTGTAAAGAAGCCAGGGGCTTGCCAGACGGCATCCGTCTTGTCCCCGTATATCTATGAAGAAGATAACTGGGTAGACGATATGGAGTTGGGAGCCATGGAACTGTTTAAAAGTACCGGAGACCTGACATATCTGCAGCAAGCCGTTGAGTATGGACGACGTGAACCTGTTACCCCATGGATGGGTGCTGACAGTGCACGCCACTACCAGTGGTATCCGTTCATGAATATGGGACATTACCACTTAGCAAAAGTAAACAATGACCGCCTCAGCAAAGAATTCATCCGAAACATGCATACCGGTATTGTACGTACCTACGAGAAAGCAGTCGAAAGCCCATTCATGCATGGCATTCCCTACACTTGGTGTTCTAACAACTTAACAACTGCCATGTTGACACAGTGCCGCCTGTATCGTGAAGCAACAGGTGATGAAACATACAAAGAAATGGAAGCCGCCATGCTCGACTGGTTGTTCGGTTGTAACCCATGGGGAACCAGTATGGTCGTAGAACTTCCCCTATATGGAGATTATCCTTCACAACCCCACTCTTCATTACTAAATGCAGGAGTAGGCAACACTACAGGCGGATTGGTAGACGGACCAGTTTACCGCACTATTTTTGAAAGTCTGCGTGGAGTAAATATGACTGGTATTCCCGGTACTCCCGGACAAGATTATGAACGCTTTCAGCCGGACTTGATGGTATATCATGATGCCATTCATGACTATTCGACCAATGAACCGACTATGGATGGAACTGCATGTCTCACTTATTACCTCTCTGCCATGCAAAAAGAGGGCATGAAGCAAGCCAATATTCAAGGCGATAAGAATATATATGTAAATGGTGGCATCATTCGCACTGATCCATCAAAAAAACAAATTACACTTGTCTTTACTGCAGCTGATAAGGCAGACGGTGCCGATGCTATCATCAGCACACTGAAAAAGTACGGCATCAAAGGTGGATTTTTCTTCACCGGTGAATTCTACGAACTCTACCCTGAAGTAGTCAAACGTCTGCGTACCGAAGGACATCTGGTAGGTAGCCACAGTTATGGACACTTACTGTATATGCCGTGGGAAAATCGCGATTCACTATTAGTAACCCGTGAGCAGTTTGAACAGGATATGTTAAAAAGCTATGCAGGTATGCGCGAGGCAGGTATCGAATACAAAGATGCTCCGGTATATATCCCGCCTTATGAATATTATAATAAAGAAATAGCTGCATGGGCAAAAAATATGGGCATCCAACTTATTAACTATACGCCCGGTACAATGAGTAATGCAGATTACACTACCCCGGATATGGGACAGAAATATCGCAGCAGTAAGTTCATCTATGATAAAATCATGGAAATAGAGAAAAAAGAAGGTTTAAACGGACATTTGATGTTGATACACTTCGGTACGGACGACCGCCGTACGGATAAATTCTATAATGGCTATCTGGATAAAATGATTAAAACATTGAAACGGAAAGGCTATACTTTTGTACCCGTACTCGAAGCAATAGGAATGTAGTCCATACGATTATCATAAAAAGGTTAGTTAAAGGTTATCATGCAAAGGTATTTAAGGTAATATTCAATCGGTTTGTTTTCAGTAGGCTTTTTCCCACCCCCAAGGGAAAAAGTTTCAAACCAAAGCTCCATGCCTGAGAAGGTCCGGAGCTTTTTTCTGTCATTTTTATAATATGATGAAGAAGATTTTGATGCAGATAAGTGCATCAGCCTATGCAGATAAGTGCATCGCCCTACACAGATAAGTCTTCAACCCGATGCAAATAAGTGTGTGGGGTGATGCAGATAAGTGCACAATAAGGAAAATTAAAAACTATCTTTTACAGCCTGTAACAAGGTTTGTATATCTTCCTCTGTTGTATCAAAAGAAGTCACAAAACGAATTTCATTTTCAGCTTCGTTCCAGAAATAGAAGAAGTAAGACTTCATCAGCTTATCAATAACCGAACGAGGCATAGTCAGGAATAACTGGTTACTCTCCATCTTCTGTGTAAAATGTACACCCGGGAATACCTTCAAACCATCATACAGTTTTTGTGCCATTGCATTGGCATGCATAGCATTCTTTTTCCACAAATCATCTGTAAGGTAAGCTGTGAACTGACAAGAAAGATAACGTAATTTAGAAGCTAACTGGGCCGATTGCTTCCGCACATAAAGTGCCTCTTTTTTGAGCTCTGGATTAAAAATGACTACGCTTTCCCCAAGCATCAAACCATTCTTTGTTCCACCAAAACTAAGTATATCAATACCACAATCAACCGTAAGTTCCTTGAAACTAAGATTCAAAGCTACACAAGCATTCGCCAGGCGTGCACCATCCATGTGTACATACATACCATGTTTATGCGCTAAAGCTGTTAATGCCTTCAATTCCTCCGGAGTATAAACAGTACCCAATTCCGAACATTGGGAAATATAAATAGCACCCGGCTGGGAATGATGTTGTTCACCAAAATTCTTTAGATAAGGCTGTACCAACTCTGGGGTGAGTTTACCATCCGGTGTTACAATCGGACGGATCTGGCAACCTGTCATACGTGCAGGAGCACCACATTCATCCACATAAATATGTGCTGTCTCCGCACAAAGAATCAAATTATAAGGACGCGTAGCCAACTGTAAAGCTACTGCATTGCTACCTGTTCCATTAAAAACAAAAAGCGGTTCACAATCAGCTGTAAATGTCTCCTTGATTTTACGGACGGCTTCCTCCGTCCAAGGATCGTCACCGTAACCTACTGCATGATTTTGGTTTGCCCGGTTTAGTGCTTCCATCACCAATGGATGTACACCGGAATTGTTGTCTGAAGCAAAACTTCTCATAGTTATATTCATTTTATCAATAAATTATCTTAGCACCCGAATTATCATTTACTACTAAGAGCATGCAAAGGAACAAAATATATTCGTTAGCAGAAAAAAAGAAGCGTGGATTTTAAAAATCCACGCTTTCGTTTAGGTTTTCAATCGGTTTTTCATTCTTTAGCCGATATAAACATTCACGCCCAAAAAAATGTAGAGTTCTTCGTTCTCTTGGTGCAATACAATCTTGTCTTCACAAGCTAACCATCCCAAGGCGGCTCCCAGTTCTTTGTCCTTCAGCCCGGACTTTCTCTTCAAAGTCCCATAGTCCCATTTGGCGTAATTGCTAAGCAACCTCCAAATCTTGCCTGCGTTCAGGCCGATGTCGCTTTTGTTCATCTCTTCTCGTCATTAAAAAGGTTAAATAATTGATTGGTTTTTGTTTAGGTTATCCTAATTTATCACCCTAAAGGTATCACTTTTTATTTATAAAACATAAAAAACGAACAAAAGATATCTTTTTTAATCAAAATTGTAACAGTTTCGTAATAATATACAGGTAATATGAGTAGAAAAAGACTAGAAAAGAGAAAAAAAAGACCACAGTACCTTCATAGAGATACTGTGGTCATTTATTATAATTATGAGTTCAGGGAAAAACGGGTATTACATCATGCCACCCATGCCGCCCATACCGGGAGCACCCATTGGCATTTCAGGTTTGTCTTCCTTTTTTTCAACGATTACACATTCAGTAGTCAGGAACATACCTGCAATAGAAGCAGCATTTTCCAAAGCTACACGAGCAACCTTTGCAGGATCAACTACACCGGCAGCATGCAAGTTTTCATATACATCAGTACGAGCATTGTAACCGTAGTCACCTTTACCTTCACGTACTTTCTGTACAACTACAGCACCTTCTTTACCAGCATTGGCAACGATCTGACGCAACGGTTCTTCAATAGCACGCTTGATAATGTCAACACCGGTAGTTTCATCGATGTTATCACCTTTGAAACCTTCCAATGCATCGAGTGCACGGATGTAAGCTACACCGCCACCCGGTACAATACCTTCTTCAATAGCAGCACGTGTTGCACGCAAAGCATCGTCTACACGGTCTTTCTTTTCCTTCATTTCAACTTCAGAAGCAGCACCTACGTAAAGAACAGCAACACCACCAGACAATTTAGCCAGACGTTCCTGCAATTTTTCTTTGTCATAATCAGATTTAGTAGCAGCAATCTGAGCTTTAATCTGTTCGCAACGTTCCTTGATATTTTGTTTGTCACCGGCACCATTTACGATGGTAGTGTTATCTTTAGAAACTGTGATCTTATCAGCAGTACCTAACATCTCGATGGTAGCTTGTTCCAGTTTCAGACCCTTTTCCTCACTGATCACTACACCGCCAGTCAATACGGCGATATCTTCCAGCATTTCTTTACGACGGTCACCGAAGCCCGGAGCTTTCACAGCACAAATCTTCAATTGAGAACGCAGACGGTTTACAACCAACGTAGTCAAAGCTTCACTATCCACATCTTCTGCGATTACCAACAGAGGACGTCCGGTTTGTACAGCAGGTTCCAAGATAGGCAAGAAATCTTTCAGGTTAGAAATCTTCTTGTCGTAGATCAGGATGTATGGTTTTTCCATTTCACACTCCATCTTCTCCGTATTAGTAACGAAGTAAGCGGAAAGGTAACCACGATCGAACTGCATACCTTCTACCACACCAATAGTAGTATCAGTACCCTTAGCTTCTTCGATAGTAATTACACCGTCTTTAGAAACTTTACGCATAGCATCAGCAATCAACTTACCGATAACCGGATCATTGTTTGCAGATACAGAAGCAACCTGTTCAATCTTATCGTAGTTGTCACCTACTTTTTCAGCTTGTGACTTAATTGAGTCAACCACTTTGGCAACAGCCTTGTCAATACCACGTTTGATATCCATAGGACTTGCACCGGCAGTTACGTTCTTCAAGCCTTCAGCAACAATAGCCTGTGCCAATACAGTAGCAGTAGTAGTACCGTCACCAGCATCGTCACCAGTCTTAGAAGCAACTTCTTTCACCAACTGTGCACCCGTATTTTGGTATGCATCAGACAGTTCCACTTCCTTAGCTACAGTTACGCCGTCTTTCGTGATGTGAGGAGCACCGAATTTCTTTTCGATAATCACATTACGACCTTTAGGGCCGAGAGTTACTTTCACAGCATTTGCCAGTGTATCGATACCTTTTTTCAATTGGTCGCGGGCATCGATATTGAATAATATTTCTTTTGCCATAATGATATTTACAATTTAAATATTTTATAATTACTATATTAACCTAACACAGCGAGTACGTCACTTTGACGCATAATCAGATATTTAGTGCCTTCAACCTCCAGTTCAGTACCAGCATACTTGCCATACAAAACGTTGTCGCCCACCTTCAATACCATCTCTTCATCTTTCGTACCGTGACCAACTGCCACAACTTCACCTTTCAAAGGTTTTTCTTTTGCTGTATCCGGAATAATGATACCGCCAATTGTTTTCTCTTCTGCAGGTGCAGGGAGTATCAGCACTCTGTCTGCCAATGGTTTAATGTTCATAGTTCTTTTGTTTTTTATATGTTATACATTTATTATAGTAATGTCTTGCCTCGTTATTGGTGAGACGCAAAATAAATTGCGAAAAGCGTGCCAAACAGCAAAGCTAAATTTCTGTCAGTATAAAACTGCCAAATTGGCAAAGAATAAGACAATATTCCATTATCTTTAGAGAAGATAAGCGGCATCTCAGCATAACTTTTTCATGATTTGCATTATCTTTGCCCCCTCAAAAAACGTTTTTAGAACATGAATGCAGTCTGGATTGTTTTGCCCATTCTCACATTATTAATGTTTGAACTGGGATTGACACTTGAAATTAAAGATTTTAAATTATTTCGTCAACGTCCCTATCCTATAATTGCAGGTTTGATAGGACAAATAATTCTTTTACCTGTATTAGCTTTTGCGCTGGGATATCTGTTTCATCTGGAGCCTTTATTTTTTATTGGATTGGTACTCATAGCCTGTTCTCCGGGAGGAAGTTCTTCCAATATATTCTCTATGATTGCCAAAGGCGATGTAGCACTTTCCGTATCGTTGACTGCATTCAGCAGTATTATCACCCTATTCACTATTCCTGTCATTATGGAGTTTGCCACACAAGTTGCAGGAGACAATAGTGGAATGATCATACACTTACCTGTCGGTAGCCTCATCATCCAGAATTTACTACTTATGTTGCTCCCCATTGCAACAGGCATTTTAACAAAACGTTTCTGCCCTAAAGCGGCCGAACGGATACACAAAATATTATCTAAAGTAGCTTTTCCCGCCTTGATATTATTGGCCTCTGTCTTCTTCATGCAACATCACGAAACGATAGCTGCACAGATCGGACGATTAGGATCGTGCATCACAATGATGATTTTGCTGGCTATGGGTGGAGGATATATAATCTCTTGGCTAATGAAATTGAACAGAAAAGAGCAACGCACACTTATCATTGAAATAGGAATGCAGAATGCAGCTCAAAGTATTGCCATTGCAAGTAGCCCGTTTATATTCAATAATGATGTAATTGCTATACCAGCCATTATTTATGCACTGATGATGAATATTATCTTATTAGTATATGTGGGAATAGTAAAGAGAAGATGATAAACAGTGAAAATTACACTAAAATTCCCCTCTACAAGAAGTTAAGACCTTGCATGCAAGAAGTTAACTTCTTGTCAACAGGGAGTTAAGTTCTTGTCAACAAGAAATTGGCGACTGAAAAAATGATAAACTTAGCCAGTTTAGTCAATATCCAGATCCGTATCACAACTCAATTCTGTCGAATATCCCTGCCAGAAGCTCTTGGTAGAATGTACTAAAGCACTCCCCATCAAGAAAAGGAATATTACGGCTATTAACGTCATCACCATACCGATGGCTGCGTAATACTTCGGTTCTAAAACATCCATAATAGTTATCTTTGTTAGGTTAGTACTACAAAGATAACCAAGATGGACTACAAAGAGTTTACTCTTTTATGAAGTTTTTATTTCTTTAAAGTTTGTATCAATTCTTCGGCCGAAACCAAGCTCTGTTCACCAGTCTCCATATTCTTCAGCGTCACCTTATTCTCATTCATTTCATTCTCTCCCACAAGGGCTACAAATGGAATGTTCTTGGCATTAGCATAGCTCATCTGTTTTTTCATCTTTGAAGAATCCGGAAAGATTTCTGCACGAATACCTTCGGCCCGTACCTTAGCAAGTATATTCAGAGAGTAAGCAGCTTCTTTCTCACCAAAGTTAATAAAAAGAAGTTGTGTACTGTTCACAGCTTCCTTCGGATAAAGGTCAAGCTGATTCAATACATCGAAGATACGATCGGCTCCAAAAGAGATACCTACACCGGAAACACCAGCCATACCGAACACACCGGTCAGATTGTCATAGCGACCGCCACCTGTGATACTTCCGATCTGCACATCCAAGGCTTTCACTTCAAAGATAGCGCCAGTGTAGTAGTTCAATCCGCGGGCAAGCGTCAGATCCAGTTCCAGTTCATTTTTCAAACCGAAAACAGACAGAGTTTTCAAGATAAACTCGCTTTCTTCCACACCCTTTTGACCGATCTCACTACCCGCAAGCACTTCTTTCAAAGTAGCCAGTTTTTCTTCATTCGTACCATTCAGCAGAATAATAGGTTGCAATTTGGCAATAGCTTCATCACTGATACCTTTTTCCTTCAGTTCTGCATTCACATTGTCCAAACCTATTTTATCCAGTTTATCAATGGCTACTGTGATATCCACTATTTTATCAGCCTCACCAATAATCTCAGCGATACCGGTCAGAATCTTACGGTTATTAATCTTAATACAAACCCGGATACCAAAACGGGTAAAGACCGTATCAACAATCTGCATCAACTCTACTTCATTCAGTAAAGAGTCACTACCCACTACATCAGCGTCACATTGATAAAATTCACGATAACGTCCCTTCTGTGGACGATCTGCGCGCCAAACGGGTTGTATCTGATAACGTTTGAAAGGGAAAATTATTTCATCACGATGCATTACCACATAGCGGGCAAACGGCACAGTGAGATCATAACGCAAACCTTTCTCACAGAATTTACTGGCAAGTTTAGCAGCATTACGACTCAGTAGTTCCTCATCAGTCAGCCCGGAAAAGTAGTCACCTGAGTTCTGTATCTTGAACAAGAGTTTATCACCTTCTTCGCCATACTTCCCCATCAGTGTAGAAAGCATTTCCATTGCAGGTGTTTCAATCTGCTGAAAACCATAGAGGTGGTATACATCGCGAATGGTATTGAATATATAGTTACGCTTCGCCATCTCTACTGGCGAAAAGTCACGGGTTCCTTTGGGAATACCTGGTTTTGCTGCCATAATTATTCTATATTATTTAGTTTGGAATGCAAATTTACGGCAAATTATTGAATTAGCTGAAAGAAAGACAGGAGATTTTGAATGAATATGTACATAGCCATGTGTTCGTATATGGAGAACATGTCCGCTTTTGAACAATATCCAATACATACATCCTATTAGATATCAACACCTTATCCTTTCGGCATATTATTTGCTATATGTGTTACCCAAAACATTAAAAGAAGAATATTATGAAAAAACAAATCAGTTTATTATTCGCAGCATTCCTATGTTGCTCTACTATCGGCTGGGCACAAACCCAGGAAGAGTCTAAAATGAAAGATGAGTTTTACAAGACACTCAACTCATTGAATCAAGAGAAAAAACAAGCTTTAGATAAGAAAGATTATGCAAAGGTGGAACAGTGCATCTGGAATATTATCGATAATTACAAGAAACTTCCGGAAACAGTACAGAAAAGAATTGGATTAAACTATGGATACCATTATTATGATATTGCCTGTTACCAATCTCTGCAAAAAAAGACAGAAGATGCTTTGAAACATTTTGATCTGGCCTTTCAGAATGGATATGTCAATTATGCTCATATACAAAAAGATACAGATTTGGATAACATACGCAACGAAAAGAAATTCCAGGAGACACTGGTTAAAATCAGAGAAGAAGGAGATTATCTTTATATTCTGCAAAAAGCAGCCGAGTATACCAGTACTCCTCCCCATTTCACATATATGGAGCCGAGCGATAGTAATCTGATAGCCGTGAAGGAATATTTTAAATTAGATAGCGTAGCTGGCACAGGGGATGAACTCTCGAAGATAAAGAACATACTGACCTTTATACATAATAGAATCAAACATGACGGACAACATAACAACCCTGAGCATCTAAATTCCATTGCCTTGGCGGAAGCCTGTAAAGACGGTTCCCGTGGTTTGAACTGCCGTGGACTGGCCACTGTATTGAATGAATGTTACCTCGCAATGGGTTTCAAATCACGTTTTATAACCTGTATGCCTAAAAAATACATCAGTGATTGTCACGTTATTAATGCTGTTTATTCTAAAACTCTGGATAAATGGGTATGGGTAGACCCTACACAAAATGCTTGGGTCATGGACGAAAATGGTACCATGCTCAGCATACCGGAAGTACGCGAACGAATGCGTACAGGTCTGCCACTGGTATTGAATAAAGAAGCCAACTGGAATAATAAACAAAAAACCACCAAAGAAGAGTATCTGGACTCCTACATGGCTAAGAATTTGTATTATATTAACTGTACATTCCGTAGCGAATTCGGTACAGAAGACAAAAAGTATAACCCTGCAGACTATGTTGCCCTTATGCCGACTGGTTATTATAATGACATGGAAAAAGGTTCCTACATCACTTATGATGCCGACTGGTTCTGGCAATCACCATATCAGAAATAAAAACAGACCATCTATCTTAAGCAAACAGACCACCTATTCGCAGTGAATAGATGGTCTGTTTTTATCGTTTTATATATTGGACAAGATTAGTCTCTGCGACCCATAAATATCATAATATAATAAATCAGCGTTGCCAATGAGCCCAATGCAGCCACTACATAGGTATAAGCAGCAGAACGAAGTGCATCTTCAGCCTGTTTATGATTGTAAGAGTTCGTAATGCCCGAACGACTCAACCATACCAATGCACGCTTACTTGCATCTATTTCCACCGGCAAAGTGACGAAACTGAACAGCGTTGTCATAGCAAACAAAATAATACCTGCCAGCAACAATTGCGGGAATGTATTCAGCAGCAAGATACCACCCAGCAGCAACCAGGTCATCCACTGTGAAGCAAACGATACCACCGGTACAAGCTTGCTACGCATAGTCAGCGGAGCATAAGCCCGTGCGTGCTGTACTGCGTGACCGCACTCGTGAGCAGCAACGGCAGCAGCCATGATACTATTACTTTCATATACACCTTCACTCAGGTTTACTGTCTTATTGGCAGGATTATAGTGGTCTGTCAGTTGTCCCGGCGTATGTGTCACCTGAACATCATAAATTCCATTGTCATGTAGCATCTGAAGGGCAACATCACGGCCCGTCATTCCATTACCGGTAGGGATTTTGGAGTACTTCTTGAACTTGTTCTGCAAGTTCATTTGCACCAGCCAGCTGACTACAGCTATACCAATAAAGATAATCCATTGTATTCCTATCATTCCTTCCATAATTTTTTTCTGTTTTTAGTAATTAAAAATGTGTCGTTTGTTATATATAATACAAATTGTTTGCCAAAAATAAAGGGAAACCGTGAGCTTTACTACAGTTTCCCTTATCTTTTAGGAAGAATTAGCGAAAACCCACTACTGCCCAACAAGTTGTAACTCTATCACGTAATCCGTATCTGAAGGAACTTCCGGTAACTGCAACACCACTCCCTGTCCGGCACGAGTGATCCGTACCGGAGATTGATCTTTAAACAGAAAGCCTTTCTTCACCATTTTTCCATCCAATGGAAGATACAGTGCATTATCCGTCAAGTTCAGAATATGAACAAAGAGCCGGTTTCCCTTTTGCGTTGTCACACCCCAGTCATGCGGAGCAACCATACCACCACGCGTGCCGTAAATCGTTTCACCGTAAACTTTCATCCACTCTCCTACTTCTTTCAACCGCTGAACTGCCACTTCCGGTAGACATCCGTCGGGCTGAGGGCCTATATTCATCAACAAGTTCGCATTCTTTCCGGCAGCCTTCACCAGATAATGGATCAAAGTTTTCGTTGACTTATACTCTTGGTCGGTTATTTTATATCCCCACATTCCATTCATGGTTTCACAAGTTTCCAAAGGCAGTCGACTGACATCTTGTCCGGAAAGCCCTGCACTGTTCTCGCCCGGCAGATCACGCTCGAAAATCTGTATATCCTCTCCAGGGAAAGGCATCTGGTGATGATTGTTACCCACCAAGCAAGCAGGTTGCAGGCCATGTATCAACGCATACTGTTCCGGTAACTGCCAGTCGAAATCAGGATTAGCATCCTGATCCCACCAGCCATCGAACCAGATAGCACCTATCGGACCATAGTTCGTCAGCAACTCCGTCAACTGGTTGTTCATAAAAGTATAATAGCTTTTCCAGTCTCCCTTCGGATTAGGGCGTCCGGTTCCACGCCCTGTGCGTCCCCACGGTGCATCTTCACGATACCAGTCGATATGGGAATAATAAAAATGTAACCGAACCCCCTGCTTATGACATTCATCTGCCAGTTCTTTCACAATATCCCGTTTGAAAGGAGTGGCATCCACAATATTATAATCAGAATATTTAGTATGGAACATAGAAAAGCCCTCATGATGACGACTTGTAAAGCAGATATACTTGGCTCCGGATGCCTTAATAGCACTTACCCATTCAGCCGCACTAAACTTGGAGGGATAGAAACCTCCGGCTAGTTTGGCATATTCTTTATAATTCAAATCTTTATTGGTCATTGTCCATTCACCGGTAGCCAACATACAGTATAGCCCCCAGTGTAGAAATATTCCAAACTTATTGTCTTGAAACTCCTGACGGGCTTTCAGGTTCTCGGCAGACGGTTGATAAGTCTGCGCCTTTGCAGGTAAAAAGGATGCTGCAAACAAAAGGAATAAAAGAAGTTGTGTTTTCATCATAAGTATGCGGATGGGTTAATAAAAAAATGAGATTACATCAGCACATATACTGATGTAATCTCATTATAATATAATTAGACTTACTCTTCTGTATAACGTTCAATCGTCTGTCCACGGTCAGGACCTACGGAAACGATCTTAATGGGCACACCAAACTGTTCTTCCAGGAATGTCAGGTAAGCATTAAATTCTTCAGGGAATTCGTCTTCGCTCTGCATTCTCGTCATGTCAGTCTCCCAACCGGGTAACTCAACATAAACCGGCTCAAGACCTTCGCTGATGTCATACGGGAAATAATCAATTTCTTCACCGTTTACTTTATAAGCTACACAGGCTTTGATTGTTTCGAATGAATCAAGTACATCGCTCTTCATCATGATCAATTTGGTAACACCGTCTACCATAATGGCATACTTTAACGCCACCAAGTCAATCCAACCGCAACGACGTTTACGACCTGTTACCGAACCGAACTCATGTCCCAGTGTACAAATCTGGTCACCTGTCTTATCAAACAGTTCCGTCGGGAACGGACCTGCACCTACACGTGTACAATATGCTTTGAAGATACCATAGACTTCACCAATCTTATTAGGAGCCACACCCAAACCGGTACATGCACCTGCACAAATAGTATTGGAAGAAGTAACGAACGGATAAGAACCAAAGTCGATATCCAACATCGTACCTTGAGCACCTTCACAAAGTACTGACTTATTATCGTTCAGCAGGTTATTGATTTCATGCTCGCTGTCTACCAACGGGAATTGCTTCAGGTACTCAATGCCTTCCATCCAGGCCTTTTCAATTTCTGTCAGGTCATATTCATAGTTCAAACCTTTCAGAATTTGCTCATGACGTGCTTTGGCTTCAGCATATTTCTGTTCGAAGTTATGCAGGATATCACCTACACGCACACCGTTACGGCTAATCTTATCAGTATAAGTCGGGCCGATACCTTTACCCGTCGTGCCTACTTTAGCATCACCTTTCGCAGCTTCGTAAGCGGCGTCCAATATGCGGTGGGTCGGCAAGATGAGATGCGCTTTCTTAGAGATATGCAAGCGCGCTTTCAGGTTATGACCGGATGCTTCCAATGCTTCAGCCTCTGCCTTAAAGAGAGCCGGATCAAGCACTACGCCATTACCAATGATATTCACCTTGTCACCTTGGAAAATTCCCGAGGGAATAGAACGGAGCACATACTTCTGCCCTTCGAACTCGAGTGTATGTCCGGCATTCGGTCCGCCTTGGAAGCGAGCCACGACATCGTATCTCGGAGTTAATACGTCAACGACTTTGCCTTTGCCTTCGTCGCCCCATTGTAATCCTAATAGAACATCTACTTTCATTTTTCTTTCTTATAGTTATTACTTTTCTTCTTACGTTTGTTAGCTCGGTCGCACTTACTGCACAATCCATACAGATAAAGCGAATAATGCGACAGACTGAACCGACTCAATTTAGTATTCCCAATCGCCTGCTGTAATTCTTCGTTCTGAAACTCAGTTACTTTACCACACTGCGTGCAGATCTGATGGTGATGCGTATCACGGTTATAACTTTTTTCGTATTGGGAGGAATTTCCAAACTGGTGTTTAATAACCAGTCTTGCATTGATGAGAAGGATAATAGTATTGTAAAGAGTCGCGCGGCTTACACGGAAATTTTCCTGGTCAGCCATCAGCGAATAAAGTGTATCGATGTCAAAATGCCCATCAATGGAATAGATAGTATCGAGTATGGCATAGCGCTCGGGAGTCTTGCGATGCCCGTTCGCGTTGAGATATTCAGTGAATATCTGCTTTACCGTATCTTTCACATTCTGACTTTCCATTTTGGCGGCACAGTTTTTTACAGCCAACAAAGTTAAGCCTTTTTTGCGGAAAGCAAATGAGAAAGAGGAAAAAAAACAAAAAAAGAGTGATAGAGTAATCACCCTATCACTTTATTCTACTTCTTCTCTTACAAGATTATATAGCAACTGTTCGGCCTCCGATTCGGAATGTTCCATCTCTTCCACCCGGCGACATACTTGGAAAGCATGTTCTTCACTATGCTGCATGAAACGGCGAATGGCCGCCATAGCTGCATTGCGCACGTGGTAGGAACCGGAAATGAAAGCACAAACTGCCTGGTCGAGAAATTCGTTCACAGCCCGTTCATTCATATCACCTTTCTTCATCAGCAAGCGGGCAATGGTGAGAAAGCCGCACGTCTGTATATACTCCCGCTCATCCGCAATCCATTGAAAAGATTTCGCAGGAGCATAAGGAAGATGCTGGAACAAATTCATAGAAGTAAATTCCGCTATTTCAATGTTCTGAATATTTTCCACCCAAATATCTGCAATTTCCGGAAAGAAGCTGTCTACCGGTTGTAACAGCCCCGCCATAATCTTACATTCGCGGATATCTTCTTTCCACAAAGCTTGCGCCAATGAGTGGTCTTTTTCATACGTTTCGGCAATCGCCTTGATACGGGGAAGTTCTACACCGAAATTCAATTTATAAACCAGCCCCTTTTCACGCATACTTTGAGACACAGCCCCGTTCATAGAGAGGCGGAGCTGTGTCTTTATTTCTTTCAGTTGTTCATGTAGATCCACCAAACAATGATTTATAGTTAATTATTAATAGAAGGCAGATTAGAATAATCCTTACTGTAACGCAACATTTGTTCCGCATAACCTTCGTCATAAGTCACCTTTACGTCGGTTATCTTACCGGCTGCATCTACCACTGCTTCATATTTCGGATTTACAAATCCCTTGTACGGAGCCAGATTCAGTTTCTTATAACGTTCCAGAACTTCGGCATGCAAAACCGGATCTACCTTCACTGCATAGTTTTCTACCAAATCATGCGCACCCTGATAGTCGCCTGTTGATTTGATACGTTGGATCTCGGACAGTAATTCACCGAAGAGTGTACGCAACTTTCCGTAATCGTTCACTACTACATAAGTCTTACCATCTCTCCTCACCAGTTCTACTACTTTATCCGCCGCACCTTTCTCAAACACCCAGCGGGCAATGAGCTGACGATTACGCATGTGGGCTTCTTCCACATCGTTACCCGGTTCTATGCGAACGAGTTGTGTCATCAGGCCGTTCATCAGATAAGTATAATATTCTGCTTTGTAAGCATCCGCATTAGGTGTCAGTCCCAATTCTACCAACTTAGGATCAGCTACATAATACAAACCGAATAAGTCCGCACGCGCTTCCTCGATCGTAGAGCCATAGGCTTTCAAAGCATCCGGATCAACTCCCGGAAGCAACTTTCCGGAACCATGTCCCAAACATTCATGCAAGTCCGTATGGAGTTCGCCCGTCAGATCGGCATATTTATCTATCAACTGCAATTCGGTATCGCTATATACAAACTCTTCATTGAATCCGTTGCCATGAGCCGCCTTATTATATGCATCTGTAATATTACCGATAGTCACGGATTTAGAACCATGATGGCTGCGTATCCAGTTGGAGTTGGGCAGATTGATACCGATAGCCGTTGCTGGATAAAGGTCACCGGCCAAAATCGCAGCAGTAATCACCTTGGCGGAAACACCTTTCACTTCATCTTTCTTGAATAGTTTATCTACCGGAGAGTGATCTTCAAACCATTGCGCATTGCCACTGATAATCTCAGTACGATGCGTAGCTTCCATATCCTTAAAGTTCACCAATGATTCCCAGCTTGCCTTCATACCCAACGGATCACCATAGCTTTCAGTAAATCCATTTACAAAGTCCACAAGGGAATTCAAATCTTTCACCCAAAGGATAGCATATTCATCAAAAGTCTTCAGATCACCGGTCTCATAAAACTTTATCAGTTCGGCAATCACAGCCTTCTGTTCCGGGTTTTCAGCTACGCCTTCTGCTTTCTTCAGCCAGTATACGATCTTATCGATAGCCTGTCCGTACAGACCACCCACTTTCCAGACCTTTTCCTGAATCTTGCCGTTTTCCTTCACCAAACGACTATTCAAACCGTAAGAAACAGGCGTTTCATCTTTCGGGTCTTTCATTGCATTATAGAAGTCTTCAGCTTCTTTCTGCGTCACACCGTCATAATAATTGCAAGCAGAAGTCAACACTAAGTCCTCTCCTGCCGCCTGGTTCACGCGCTTCGGCATTACAGTCGGATCGAAAATAACCGGAGACAGCTCATCGCATAATTGTTCTGCGGTTTGTCCTTCAGCCAGCGGCAATGTAGAGGCATCTACACTCAGCACAGCCTCTTTGAAAAATTCGGGTGCAAAACCAGGCACGAACTTCTCAGAGCCATAATGGTGGTGAATGCCATTAGAGAACCACACACGTTTAAGGTACACTTCCATCGCCTTAAAATCAGGCGTATTTTTGTCTCCTTTATATCCTGTATAAACTGCTTCTAACGTCCTACGAATGCGCAAGTTATATTTTCCATTCTGATCGAAGAGAATATCACGGCCCTGCAAAGCAGCTTCCGTAAGGTAATACACCAGCTCTTTCTGTTGGAGCGACAAGTTCTCGAAACCGGGAACCCGGTAACGTAATATTTGTAAGTCTGCAAATTGTTCCACTGTATAATCAAATTTATCTGCCTCGGCAGTTGTTGTTTTTGAGCCGCTACAAGCTGTCAGCAATGCAAAAGCGGCACATGCTATTAGTTGTTTCTTCATGTGTCGGGAGATATGTGAGTTGGTATTTAGAAAAGACGAAAAGGAAGTATTCCGAAACAGTTGCTCCGGAATATTTCCTTTTTATACATTGTTCTACGCAGAATTACTGTTTTTTATCTGCGTGTTTTTTACGATATCCATTAGGAGTTTCACCTACATTTTTATAAAATGCAGCGTAAAAAGACTGACGGTTGGCAAAACCTACCATCGTGCTGATTTCTTCTACATTCTTGTCGGCATATCTCTTATCCGTCAATAAATGTTTTGCATCTTTTACTCTGTACTCATTCAACAGGCATGAATAGTTCATACCAAAACGAGAATTTACTACAGCGGACAAATAGCGAGTGTTGGTTTTCAACTCTTTCGCCAAATCTTTAGCCGAGTAATCGGGATCTTTGTACTTCTTCTGCACAACTACGATATTCAATATCTTGTCATACAACTCATCTGCCAATTCCGGACGAATCAACGAGCGGTAAGCAGCATTCTTCTCTTTTTTCTCTCTCAGGTTATAAGGGCGCTTCTTAGTAGCCGCTTCCTGATTCTTGTTTTCTAAATCACTCATTTGAATTAACTGGTTAGGGTTTGTTAAAACATGAAAGCCCGAAGGATTTTCCTTTAGACTTTACAAAAGTCTGACATTTTTTTCTAATACGCAACTTTTATCGTACATATTTTTGACCTATAAACAACGAAAAAGGTTGAAAAGTAGTATTTGAGCCGATTTAATAAGAAACTTTAACCTTTACAAAAGGGCTTATGATATAAAATGAATACGTTTATCAGCTTGTTTTATATACAATAATTAATGTACCTTTGCAGGATAAAACTTTATCAGCTAAAATGATACAAACGCTTAAACGATATTTTGGTTACGATAGTTTCCGACCTTTACAGGAAGAGATTATCCGCACAGTACTGGATGGAAGAGATTCACTGGTATTGATGCCTACTGGAGGTGGAAAGTCCATTTGTTACCAGCTTCCGGCCCTGTTATGCGAAGGAACTGCCGTAGTAGTTTCCCCTTTGATTTCCCTGATGAAAGATCAGGTGGAATCACTTTGTGCCAACGGTGTCGCCGCGGGTGCTCTGAACAGCAGTAATGACGAGACTGAAAATGCCGTTCTACGTCGTGCCTGTATGGAAGGGAGCCTGAAATTACTCTACATTTCGCCTGAGAAATTAATAGCCGAAGCCAACTATCTTTTAAGAGATATGCATATCTCATTATTTGCCATCGATGAAGCACATTGCATTTCACAATGGGGACATGATTTTCGTCCGGAATATGCACAAATGGGATTCATACGCGAGATGTTTCCCAATATTCCGGTCATAGCTCTTACAGCTACAGCAGATAAAATTACACGTGAGGATATTGTACGGCAGTTACACCTCAACCAGCCGAAGGTTTTTATCTCTTCTTTCGACCGTCCCAACCTGAGCCTTACCGTAAAACGGGGATACCAACAAAAAGAAAAAAGCAAAGCTATCCTGGATTTCATAGGTCGCCATCGTGGTGAAAGCGGTATCATCTATTGTATGAGTCGCAGTAAAACGGAGACAGTGGCACAGATGCTGCAAAAGCAAGGGTTACGTGTGGCAGTCTATCATGCCGGATTATCCTCCGTACGGAGAGATGAAGCACAGGACGATTTCATCAACGACCGTGTACAAATAGTTTGTGCCACGATTGCTTTCGGTATGGGAATCGACAAAAGTAACGTGCGCTGGGTTATCCATTACAATCTTCCTAAAAGTATAGAAAGTTTTTACCAGGAGATTGGGCGTGCAGGACGGGATGGACTACCAAGCGACACCCTCTTGTTTTATTCTCTGGCCGACCTTATTCTATTAACCAAGTTTGCGACGGAAAGCGGTCAGCAAGGCATCAATCTGGAGAAGCTACAACGTATGCAACAGTATGCTGAAGCTGATGTTTGCCGGCGTCGCATCCTGTTGAGTTATTTCGGAGAAGCTACAACAGAGGATTGCGGAAACTGCGATGTCTGCAAAAATCCTCCCCAGCGTTTCGACGGAACTGTTATTGTACAAAAAGCTTTAAGCGCTATCGTCCGTACGGAACAGCAGATCGGCACGAGTATTCTTGTAGATATCTTGCGCGGAAATAACACACCGGATGTATCGGAGAAAGGATATCAGCAACTGAAAACTTTCGGTGCCGGACGTGAAGTTCCTGCCCGTGATTGGCAAGACTATTTGTTGCAAATGCTACAACTGGGGTATTTTGAAATAGCGTACAATGAGAACAATCATCTGAAAATAACGAACAGTGGTAGCGACGTTCTCTTTGGACGGTCACAAGCACGATTGGCAGTAATCCGGCGTGAAGAGTCCGCACCCGCCAAAGGACGAAAGAAGAAACCGACTATTCCAGTCAGAGAATTGCCATTGGGGTTACCGAACACAGAAAGTGAAGAACTTTTCGAAGCCTTACGCGCGTTGCGGAAACGGCTCGCAGACCAAGAAGCACTACCGGCTTATATTGTACTGTCCGATAAGGTATTGCATTTACTCAGTACAGCCCGCCCTACTACAATGGAAGCATTCGGTAATATCAGCGGCATCGGCGAATATAAAAAAAAGAAATACGGAAAGGATTTCGTCGAATTAATCAGGAAATACGTTTAATGAAGATGGGTCAAAATAAAGATTAGAACACAAATTACGCAAATAATGTTTCTTTATACTTCTGATAATCAGAGTTTATCTGATTTATTATTTGTGCAATTTGTATTCTTTTATTCTGTTTTGGCACACTTTTACTTGCATTGCTGTAACAATCCCCTAAGATCCGCCTGCGGCACTCCAAGAGACATTGCTTTCTCAAAATCCTGCTTTGCCAGTTTTTTCTTCTTCTGGGACAGATAGATTTGTCCGCGCATCAGATAGGCTTCCGTCTGCGAAGGATTCAGTTTCAGAGCTTCTTCCAGATCAATCATTGCCAGATCTACATGCTGCATATCCTGTTCTATTCCCGCACGTGCTACGTATAAGGCTGCATCTTGCGGATCTTCTACCAGCATCTTATTCAATATCTCCAGAGCTTTTTGTAAGTTTCCATCTTTTTGCTCCAAGGTAGCGAGTCCTAAACGGGCGTTATAATTCTGAGGATCGAGCTTCAGTAATCTTTCATAATCCGCCCGGGCAAACTTGAGATCACGCTGGGTCACATAAATATAAGCACGCATCAGAAGTGCTTCCCGATTATCCTTTTCCAAATCCAGCACTAAAGAATAATCCACACGTGCCTGCTCATTCCGCCCCATTTCAAGATTCAGCGCTGCACGATTCAAGAGAATGGGAACAGCCCGTGGAGCAATGTTCAAAGCATACGTGTATGATTCCAAAGCCTGATCATAATCCCGTTGCCGCCGCTGGATAGTACCGAGATTAGAAAACAACAAAGCATTATGCGGATTAGCAGGTTCCAGTTTCAAGGCTTGACGGATATAATTTTCCGCTTGTGCCAGACTGTCTTGTTCGGTACAGACGATGGCACGGTCGCTCAGTTCCTGATAAGTTTGGGAAAACACAGAGGTTACACCTATTATATATATAAGGAAAGAAAGAATAAACTTTTTCATAATGCTATTAAAGATTTTGTTACTTACAGATAAACGGCCGTTTCTCTTAATGGGAACTGTTGTTTCTCCTCATGGGAACGCTCGTTTCCTCTAATGGGAACTACAGTTTCCCCTCATGGGAACGCCCGTTTCCTTTAATGGGAACTGTAATGATGTGACTTATACTAAAAACAGTTGGTACTTAATCCAGCGGATAAGTATCGAATGCAAACAGTTCCGTCGACAGATAACGCTCTCCCGTATCAGGCAAAAGAACTACAATCTTCTTATCCGCAAACTCCGGACGTTGTACCAGCAAACGCGCTGCATATACAGCCGCACCTGAAGATATGCCCGCCAGTAATCCTTCGGTAGACGCCAACTCACGTCCGCCACGAATTGCTTCATCATCGGGCACAGGAAGCACTTCATCTACAACAGAGGCATCATAAATAGCAGGAACAAAATTGGCTCCGATTCCCTGAATACGATGCGGTCCTGCCACTCCACCTTCCAAAACAGGAGACGATTCCGGTTCTACAGCAACAATATACACATCCGGATTATGTTTTTTCAAGGCACGTGCCACTCCGCAGATGGTTCCGCCTGTTCCCACTCCGGCAACAAAGACATCCACTTTTCCGTCTGTATCCGTCCAGATTTCTTCAGCTGTAGTAAGCGTATGAATCTGTGCGTTAGAAGGATTTTCAAATTGTTGAAGAATGACCGAACCGGGAATAGATGCCCTTAACTCCTGCGCTTTCGCAATGGATCCTGCCATACCGGCCAATCCATCTGTCAGCACAATTTCAGCACCCAGTGCTTTCAGCAGATTACGGCGCTCTATACTCATGGTTTCGGGCATTGTGAGCATCAGGTGATACCCTTTGATTGTAGCAACCATCGCCAGTCCCACACCGGTATTTCCACTGGTAGGCTCTATAATCGTCGCACCGGGCTTCAGTGCTCCGCTCGCTTCTGCATCTTCAATCATGGCAAGCGCCACACGATCCTTCACACTACCAGCCGGATTGAACGCTTCCAACTTTGCGATAATATTCTGTTTCAGTCCATATTTACGACTGTATTCCGCTAATTCCATTAAAGGCGTATGCCCTATTAATTCCGTCAGGTTCTTTGCTATTTTTGCCATAATCATAAAAATTAAGAGGCTGTATCAAAATCTCTGATACAGCCTCACAAAGGTAGAAAAAATCTTGTTGTTCCTTTATTTCCTTAATAAAGATTAGCTACGTTTGATATAATCTACCACCCATGCTCCTACTTCTTTGGTACCATACTTCGCACCACCTTCTACCTGAATTTCCGGTGTACGGACGTTAGCATCCAAAGAAGCATCTACGGCTTTGCGAATCAATGCGCCTTCTTCCAGCAGATTGAAATATTCGAATAACATGGCAGCCGAAAGGATTTGCGCCAACGGATTAGCGATGTTCAAACCTTTAGCCTGTGGCCATGAACCGTGGATTGGTTCGAATACAGGAGTGCTTTCGCCTGTAGAAGCCGAAGGAAGCAGTCCCATAGAGCCACTGATTACAGAACCTTCATCCGTAAGGATATCACCGAAGGTATTCTCGGTAACCATTACATCAAAGAATTTAGGCTCCTGAATCATCTTCATGGCAGCGTTGTCCACAAACATATAGTCCGTAGTCACTTCGGGATATTGCGGAGCCATCTCCTGGGCAATCTGTCTCCACAGGCGTGAAGATGCGAGCACATTGGCTTTATCTACCACCGTGAGGTGCTTATTGCGTTTCATGGCATACTCGAAACCAACTTTCAGAATACGTTCAATCTCCGGACGAGTGTACATATTGGTATCATACGCTTTGTCGTTGTCCTGATACTTCTCGCCGAAATACATACCGCCGGTCAGTTCGCGGATACAAAGAAAATCTGCGCCATCCACCAGTTCTGCACGAAGCGGTGATTTATGGAGCAGACATTTGAAAGTTTGTACCGGACGGATATTGGCAAACAATCCCAGTTTCTTACGCATAGCCAGCAGACCCTGTTCGGGACGTACTTTTGCAGTAGGATCATTGTCGAATTTCGGGTCGCCTACAGCCGAGAACAAAACAGCATCCGCGTTTTTACAAACTTCATAAGTAGCTTCGGGGAACGGATCTCCCACTTTGTCGATAGCATCTGCACCGCAGATGGCATATTCGTAGTTTACTTTATGTCCGAACTTCTCACATACGGCGGTCATTACGTCCACACCTACGGTGGAAATCTCCGGGCCAATGCCGTCACCGGCTAATACTGCAATTTTAAAATCCATTGTTTTCTTTATTTTTTAGGTATTCTTCTATTTTCTTTTCCTCAATAGAACTCATCATTCTGATTTTTTAAGTTCATAATCATCCTCAATGATATTCAGCATCTTCATCGTCGCCTTAATCGCTGCCTCCGTCTGGTCAGCATCCAATCCGCGTGTACGGAACACTGTGCCGTCATAGCTCCAGGTAATCACGGTCTGCACAAAAGCATCGGTACGCCCACCGGGAGGGATGGTTACGGCATAGTTCGTCAGCATGGGGAATTTGCGTCCCAACGTCACCTTATAAATCTTACGCAGAGCACGTACAAAAGCATCATACTGACCGTCACCGCTGGAACTTTCTTCAAATTCCTGCCCGTTGATTTCAATCTTCAGCGTAGCCATCGGCTTCAGACCGTAAGCAAGGTTCACGATGTATGTCTTCAATTTTACTTTCTCATTCATTACTCCGTGCTTCAGTACATCCGAAACGATATAAGGCAAATCTTCCTGGGTAACCAGTTCTTTCTTGTCACCCAACTCGATAATCCGTTCCGTCACCTTACGCATGGAATCCTCATCCAGCGTCAGTCCCAGATCTTCCAGATTCTTACGGATGTTCGCCTTACCACTGTTCTTACCCAGTGCATACTCCCGCTTACGTCCGAAACGCTCGGGTAACAGGTCGTTGCAATAAAGGTTACTCTTATTGTCTCCATCGGCATGCACCCCCGCTACCTGCGTGAACACATTTTCACCTACAATCGGTTTATTGGCGGGTATGGCAATACCGGAATAAGATTCAACCACCCGGCTGACTTCATTCAGACGACCTTCGTCAATGTTAGTGATAGCATTGAAATGATCTTTCAGAATAGCCTGCACACTGGACAACGGTGCATTACCGGCACGTTCGCCCAGACCGTTGATCGTGGTATGAAGTCCCTTCGCACCACTCAGCACGGCAGCCAGTACATTGCTCACTGCCAGGTCGTAGTCATTATGCGGATGGAAATCGAAGTGAGCATGCGGATAGCGCTTCACCATCTTCCGCATATATTCGATGACCTGCAAAGGATTCAGCACACCCAATGTATCAGGCAACATATACCGTTTGATATTCGTGTGCATCAGTGCATCCACCATCTGGAAGACATACTCTGGAGAATCTTTCATCCCGTTGCTCCAGTCTTCCAGGTAAATATTCACCTCCATATCCTGCTCATTGGCATAATTCACTACGCCAATAATATCCTCGATATGTTCTTCAGGGGTCTTTCTCAACTGACATGTGCAATGCTTCAGCGAACCTTTGCACAGAAGATTAATGACGCGGCAGCCGGTAGCGTGTATCCAGTCTACCGACGTATACCCGTCTACGAAACCCAACACCTCCACCCGGGGCAATAAATTACGCCGCGCTGCCCAGTCACATATCATCTTGACTGCGTCGAACTCACCGTCCGAAACCCGTGCCGAAGCTACTTCCACCCTGTCTACCTTCAGTTCTTCCAGTAGCAGACGGGCTATCATCAGCTTTTCATGGGGGACGAACGACACACCGCTGGTTTGCTCACCGTCGCGGAGCGTGGTGTCCATGATTTCTATTTGGGGCTGTTTATACTTCATTTTTTATTTTCCCAAGCTTCTATTTTATCTTTATTCTCTACCAGGAAATCTATGTCATCCAGGCCATTCATCAGGCAATGTTTCTTGTAAGCATTGATTTCGAAAGTCTCACTTTTGCCTGTTGCCTTGTTGGTGATTGTCTGTTCCGGCAGGTTCACCACTACCTCCATTTTCGGATCTGTGGCAATGGAATCAAACAATTCTTTCAGGAACGGTTCGCTCACCACTACAGGCAATACGAAATTATTCAGTTCATTATTCTTGTGGATATCTGCAAAGAAACTGCTGACTACCACGCGGAAACCATAATCTGCAATGGCCCATGCCGCATGCTCGCGGCTACTGCCCGAACCAAAGTTCTTTCCGGCTACAAGCACCTGTCCGCTATAGGTCGGATCGTTCAGAACGAAAGAGTCGATTTTGTTTCCTTGCTTGTCATACCGCCAGTCGCGGAACAGATTCTCGCCGAAGCCTTCTTTAGTCGTAGCTTTCAGAAAACGTGCAGGAATGATCTGGTCTGTATCTACATTCTCCAACGGGAGAGGCACACAAGTACTGGTGATGATATTGAATTTCTGTTTCATTGTTTCTTATCTTTGATTTTGAAATACTTATTATTAATGACTTCTGCCAGGAGAACTGATATTACATCAGTTCTCTCGGGTCCGTAATCACTCCTGTCACTGCTGCCGCAGCTGCCACCAGCGGACTGGCAAGCAATGTGCGTGACCCCGGTCCCTGACGACCTTCAAAGTTACGGTTACTTGTAGAAACCGCATACATTCCGGCAGGCACCTTATCATCATTCATTGCCAGACAAGCCGAACATCCCGGCTGGCGGATAGCAAAACCTGCTTCCTCCAATACTTTATCCAAGCCTTCTTCACGAATCTGTGCATCTACCATCCACGAACCGGGCACCAACCAGGCAACCACATGTTCCGCCTTCTTACGGCCTTTCACTAACGAGGCGAAAGCACGGAAATCTTCAATACGTCCATTCGTACAAGCACCCAAAAACACATAATCTATCTTCTTGCCCAATACTCCCTCACCGGGTTGGAAGCCCATATAATCCATTGATTTCAGGAATGATGCTTTTGCAGCCTCTCCCATTCCATCAGTCGTAGGAATGTGCTGCGTGATACCCATACCCATACCCGGGTTCGTTCCGTATGTAATCATCGGTTCGATATCTGCCGCATCAAAATGCACTTCTTTATCAAACGTAGCATTCTCATCGCTCTTCAGCGTCTTCCAGTATGCCAACGCCTTCTCCCATTCCTCACCTGCCGGAGCATATTCACGGCCTTTGATATATTCGAATGTCACTTCATCCGGTGCCACCATACCACCACGTGCACCCATTTCTATACTCAGGTTGCATAGCGTCAAGCGTCCTTCCATGGTCAGACTCCGAACTGCTTCTCCGGCATATTCCACAAAATAACCAGTTGCACCGCTCGTTGTCATTTTGGACATCATATAGAGAGCAATATCTTTTGCCGTCACACCTTTACCCAGTTTTCCGTCCACTGTGATACGCATTGTCTTGGGGCGTGTCTGCAAGATACATTGTGAAGCCATTACCATTTCGACCTCACTTGTACCGATACCAAAAGCTACTGCTCCCATCGCACCGTGCGTTGAAGTATGCGAGTCACCACATACAATCGTCATTCCCGGCAATGTCAAACCTCTTTCCGGACCTACCACATGGATGATACCATTTTTCTTATGCAACATGCCGAAATGTGTCAATCCAAAATCTTCCGCATTCTTGGCCAGTGTATCCACCTGTGTTTTAGAAATCGGATCTTCAATCGGCTTGTCTTGATCGTGGGTCGGCGTATTATGATCGGGCATACAAACAATCTTTTCCGGACGGAAACATTGGATACCGCGTGCGCGCATTCCCGCAAAGGCCTGCGGACTGGTTACTTCATGACAATAAAGGCGATCTATATATAACTGTGTGGGACCATCTTCCACTTGCTGAACCACGTGGGCATCCCAGATTTTATCAAATAATGTATTCATCAGATTTATTACGATTTTACAATTTATAATTGAGGTTAGTCTTATGATTTGAACTTATTGATACAATCGATATAAGCTTCTACCGATGCGGCAATAATATCCGTATTCGCACCGAAACCATAATAGATATGATTGTCATATTCCACCTGCATGTGTACCTTACCCATATCGTCACTACCTTTGCTGATAGCCTGGATCGTAAATTCCTTCAGTGTCATATGGCGGTCAATGATCTTCTTTAAAGCCTTTATCGCTGCATCTACCGGACCGTTTCCACTAGCAGCCGCTTCAAACTTTTCACCGGAGATATTCAGTCCCAGACTAGCAACCGAACGTACACCTACTCCACTGGTCACTTGCAGATATTCCAGTTTCACGCGGTGGTTCTGTGTGCGGTCTGCACCGGCAAGCACCAGGATATCATCATCATTAATATCCTTCTTCTTATCCGCCAATTTCAGGAAAGCTTCATATACCTTGTCCAGTTGTTCCTGTTCAAGATCCACGCCTAATACCTGCAAACGATTCTTCAAAGCAGCACGTCCGCTACGGGCAGTCAATACGATAGAATTATCGTCGATACCCACATCGTGCGGGTCGATAATTTCGTAAGTCTGCACATTCTTCAACACACCATCTTGATGAATACCCGATGAGTGTGCAAAGGCATTACGACCTACGATAGCCTTGTTAGGCTGCACCGGCATGTTCATCAAGCTTGAAACCATGCGGCTTGTCGGATAAATCTTCTGTGTATTGATGTTCGTTTCAATTTCAATATCTTTATGGCATTTGATAATCATAGCCACTTCCTCAAGCGAAGTATTACCTGCGCGTTCACCGATACCATTGATAGTAACCTCTACCTGGCGGGCACCATTCAGTACACCAGCCATCGTATTTGCAGTAGCCATTCCCAAGTCATTATGACAGTGCGTAGAAAGAATCGCTTTCTCAATACCACTCACATGCTCCATTAAATACTTGATCTTCGCTCCATATTCATCCGGCAGACAGTAACCGGTCGTATCCGGAATGTTCACTACTGTAGCACCCGCTTTAATTACAGCTTCCACCACACGAGCCAGATATTCATTGTCCGTACGACCTGCATCTTCTGCATAGAACTCCACATCATCCACGTAACGGCGGGCATACTTCACAGCAGCTACTGCACGCTCGATGATTTCCTCACGATTGGAATTGAATTTATATTTGATATGCGAGTCCGATGTACCGATACCTGTATGAATACGTTTGTGCTTGGCAAACTTCAGAGCATCTGCAGCTACATCTATATCTTTTTGTACCGCACGGGTCAATGCGCAAATAGTAGGCCATGTCACCGCTTTGGATATTTCAATAACAGAGTTGAAATCTCCCGGACTGGAAATCGGGAATCCAGCTTCAATAACATCCACGCCCAGCAGTTCCAGTGCCTTTGCTACCTGAATCTTTTCCACTGTGTTCAATTGGCATCCCGGGACCTGCTCGCCATCGCGGAGCGTTGTGTCAAAAATAAATAACTTGTCACTCATTTCTTATAGTTTTTTATAAATTATTGCCATTAAAAAAAGCCTTTCGCACTTGGAAGTGAGAAAGGCTTTCGAATATCCTAATCGTTACATATATTCACGCACAGCACTCACTTCCACTAAACCTTGCCAGTAGAATAATAATACCACACAGTAGAATATATGTAAAGTTCTGTATCATTTTTATCTTCTTGTTTTTATTATGACGGTGCAAAGGTATAGATAATTTTGTAGCATACAAACAAATTCGTAACTTTTTTCTCTAAAAAAACATCATTTTATAAGTTTGCTATCAAATAACTCTATAAAGTATAACAAAAAAGGGACATACTTGAACGTATGCCCCTTTTTTATATGATCCTATGTGATAAGAATTACTTCTTGTCGCAAGCTTTATCACATTCTTTTTTCTCTTTGCAGCAAGCTTTTGTGCTATCGCAAGCAACAGAATCTGCCTTGCAGCAAGCTTTTGTTGAATCACATGCCTGTACTTCTTCTACAACTTCAACTTCAGTAGCTTCTACTTCAGTATTAGCTGCCTTTTTGTTACCACAAGAAGTCACGGCGAAAGAAAATGCAACTGCAACAGCTGCCAAAAATAACTTTGTCTTCATCTCTAATTTTGCTTTAAACATTAATAATAAATAGTGCGGCGCAAATATAAGCAAAAAATTAGAATTATACAAATACAAAAAGCCCCCATATCTTTCGATATGGAGGCTTTCCTGAAAAACGGCAA